>Ga0206920_1006_pt1 | contig 94509 bp, 105 predicted proteins | sample Alteio_BWOrgHeat_65_FD_152934 | JGI IMG/M metagenome (GOLD analysis project Ga0206920, IMG submission 152934) | Enriched cells from forest soil in Barre Woods Harvard Forest LTER site, Petersham, Massachusetts, United States -... | ecosystem: Environmental > Terrestrial > Soil > Temperate forest >...
CAAAAGGAAAAACAGATGGAAATTCGCCAACATGTTTTAGCAAGAAAACGGTATCAGCGACTAGAAACATTGATGCTTTCTGGCGCATCTGGCCAGTTTTATACACAGACATCATAATGTTATTACTAGCTATCTTATTATTTTTATTCTCTTTTCTTGGTGCCCAGGAACATAAACCTTTTGTCATTATCACTGCAAGTTATAATAATTGCGCATGGTACAAGCAAAATTTAGATTCAGTATGTGCTCAAGATTATGATAACTGGCGCATGATCTACATCGATGATTGTTCAACAGATGACACAAGTGCATTAGTGCTAGAATACATCAAAGAATGTAAGCAGACCGATCGCGTTATGTTTATACAAAATTCTGAGCGATATGGCCATTTAGCAAATCAATATGATGCGATACATAGTTGTGATAATAATGAAATTATAGTGATTTTAGATGGTGATGATTGGTTTGCTCATAATTATGTGCTTAGTTATTTAAATGAGATTTATCTGCATCCTAATGTATGGCTCACCTATGGACAATTTAAAGAACTGCAAGCAGATTGCCTAGGCTATTGCCAACCGGTGCCTGAACATGTCATAGAAAATAATAATGTTAGGCAGCATCCATGGGTATTTGGACATCTACGCACATTTTATGCGGGATTATTTAAGAACATAAAAAAAGAAGATTTACAGTATAATGGTTCTTTTTTCCCTATGGCTGCAGATGTTGCTACCATGATCCCTATGGCAGAAATGGCCGTTGAACGTATACATTTTATCGAAGAAATTCTTTATGTTCACAATGACACTAATCCATTGAGTTTGCAAAAAGCATGGCCGATGCAGAGTTTTTTAAAAAAAGTGATTAGAAATAGACCTACGTATGCACGCATTTCTAATTGGCGCACGCGCAATTAAAAAAAATTAAACTGTAGCTCTTATGATAGGACAGTGCCTAGCTCGAGAATTTTGAAAAAATTCGAGATGCAGGGTTCTGGCCGTAAAAGGGGTCCGAGGAAAGCCCCGGCGAATGGGAGTCCAGAGGGTTTTTTCGTTAAAACCCGTCTGGGCCTGGGCGGCGAGCCCATAAAAAGATATTGAAATTAAAAAAAAATTACACTGGTCATAGTACGTAATTTAATTAAGAATAATTGACTTCTAAACCCAATGCGCTATCGTAAGTGCGTTTATAAAAATATGAGTTGTGAGAAGGATGATAGTATGAAAGCGAACATGCGTCTGCTTGTGGTAATTTTAATGATATTTGGTAACTTGCATGCGCAAGCTGAGCCAAATAAAACCGATCTTGTGATCTTCTCCTTTGATCGTCCGCTCCAATTATATGCATTGCTTGAATCAGTTGAAGAATATGTAACGGGACTTGCAAGTATTCAAGTTATTTATCGTACCAGTAATGAACAATATGAAAAAGCATACACGCAGGTAAAAAATCGATTTAATACTATTGCTTACATTCCACAAGGCCCAAATCCTGCAGCGGATTTTAAACCTTTAACAATTCGCGCTGCATTTGATTCGCCAGGTGATTACATTATGTTTGCTGTAGATGATGATATTATTAAAGATTATGTTGATGTAAATGAATGTGTTTCAATGTTGGAAAAATATCGTGCCTATGGATTTTATTTATGGTTAGGAAAACATATTTCTTATTGTTATCCAGAACAGCGCGCACAAAAAGTTCCCCATTGTACAACAGTTGAACCTAACGTTTGCGCATGGAATTTTAAAGATGGCGAGTGCGATTGGCATTACCCCCACACTGTTGATTTGGCATTGTATAGAAAAAAAGATATAGAGCATTATTTTAAGAATTTACATTACACCGCACCCAATAATCTTGAGGGCCACTGGGCCGGATCGGCTCAGGCTGTTATAGCTTCTAAATACGGCCTTTTTTATGAAACATCGAAGATGGTTAATCTACCACTTAATCGCGTGCAAAATATTTATCAAAATCGTTCAATGAATTTTATGACTCCTGCTCAAATGCTCGAGCTTTTTAATGCGGGTAAAAAAATCGATATTAAGCCTTTATATCAAATAAAAAACAATGATCCTCATATGATATATGAGCCGACTTTTATTGAGAGGAATTAAATGAATTATTCAGTAAAAAAAATTATATGTTTGAGTCTTATTCTTGTTTGTATGGGAGATGCTTTTGGCAAAAGTGATACACATACGTTCGTTAATCATCCTGATAAAAATGGTGAACGTGAAATAGTTATTTTGACCGCAAGCTATAACAATAAAGATTGGTATAAATGGAATCTAGATTCAATATTTGCCCAAGAGTATCAAAATTATAGGGTGATTTATATTGATGATTTTTCTACTGATGGCACTGCTCAACTAGTTGAACAATATATTAAAGAGAAGGGCCAACAGCATCGCGTCACCTTGATTAAAAATACCGAACATAAAGGTGCTGTTGCAAATCATTATTATGCTATTCACACATGCCCCGATACAGCAATCATAGCAATTGTTGATGGTGATGATGCCATTGCAGGCGCAGGTGTTTTGAAATATCTCAACGATGTGTACGCCGATAATGATGTGTGGCTTACGTATGGTCAATTCATGGAAGTTCCTGGTAATAGTCAAGGGTGGACGTGTCAAATGCCAGCACACATAGTTAAAAATAATGCATTTAGAGATTTTGAGCATATTCCTTCGCACATGAGAACATTTTATGCAGGCTTATATAAACAGATTAAAAAAGAAGATTTGATGTATAACGGGCAATTTTTGGAGATGTTAGCAGATATTGGCGCAATGTTTCCAATGATAGAAATGGCGCGTGATCATTTTAAATTTATTCCCCACATTCTATATCTTTATAATGGTGCAAATGCAATCAATGATCATAAGAAATCAAAGAAGATGCAGCGCGATTTAGATTTAATGTTGAGAGCTAAGCCTCGATATGCCAAAGCAAAAAGCCCGTTAACTCACAAATAAAAATAGGAAGATAGTAATGATCACTTCTAGAAATATTAAAATGGTATTGTGTTCAATTCTTTTATCATTATTCACCATCGCTCATTCTTACAATGTGGGCCTTCTGATTGTTGCCACAGGAAAATACACAGAATTTGTTAAACCATTAATTGATTCTGCTAACAAATATTTTTGCACTAACCATCACGTTACCTATTTTGTTTTTACTGATGGTCAAATACCCCACGCAAAAAATATAGTCAGAATAGAGCAAAAAAGATTGGGCTGGCCATATGATACGATGATGCGATTTGGTATGTATGCATCACAAAAAGAGTTATTAAATTCGATGGATTATCTATTTGCATGTGATGCAGATATGCTTTTTATGGATACCGTAGGTGATGAAATTTTGGGTGATTTAGTCGGTACTTTGCATCCGGGATATGTGGGCACAAAAGGAACCTATGAAACAAATTCCAAATCAAAAGCATATATACATAGCAGTGAAGGCAAATATTATTTTGCTGGAGGTTTTAATGGCGGCAAAAGAGAACATTATATAGAAATGATCGAAACCATTACGCAAAATATTAAAACGGATGCAGGAAAAGGAATTATTGCTGTATGGCATGATGAAAGTCACCTCAACAGATATTTTGCTTCTCATGAGCCATCAATTATTCTTTCTCCCTCTTATTGTTATTGGGAAAAATGGATAAAAGAAGGAATTAAAACCCCTTATCATGTGCGGTTGTTGGCTTTGGATAAGGATCACAGCAAGTATAGGTCGAATTAAATGATTGGCGTGTTTTTATGGTAGGAAGTACCTTCATTCGTAACTTCTTTGTAATATCCATTATGATTGCTTGTAGTTCATGTGGATATCAATTTGAAAAACTGACCATTGTCACTTGCCCAGTAGGGCATGCAGAGACTTGGTCACACTTTGCGGTAACAAGAAGTATCAGAAACGGATTGAGAAAAATTGGTGTGAATTTTAATTATAACCCTTCTTCATTAGAAGAGGTCGGGGATGTCTTATGGGTACTCACTGATATCAATGCCTTGCAACAAGGCATCAATGCAAAAAAAAGCGGGAAAATCAAAAAATTATTGGCCGGTCCTAATTTAATGGTTCGCTCAAATGAGTCTCATCATATCTTGGCAGGTGCAGAAATTGATGCATGTATTGTGCCATCTGATTGGGTTAAAGTGGCCTACATCGAAGATGAACCATCTCTTGCAAATAGAATAGCTATTTGGTTTTCGGGTGTTGATGTAGATTGGTTGTGCCCAGTAGATACGCTGAAAAATAAAAAAAATAATGTATTGGTATATTGGAAAACGGAATCAGAGTCTGCTTGTATCCAGGTAGAGCAGATTTTAAAGAAATATCATTGGAATCCTATTCGTATAAAATATGGCTCATATAATCAAGAGCAGTACAGAAAACTTTTATCGCAAGTTACCTTTGCTGTGTTTTTGAGTAGATCAGAATCGCAGGGTTTAGCGCTAGTAGAAGCATGGGCCATGGATATCCCCGTATTGGTTTGGGATCCCCAAAAACCCTTAGTAATTCAAAATAAGGTTCATAATCCAGTGAGTTCGGCTCCATATCTAACAACGGCTACAGGAATTTTTTGGACAAATAATAATGAATTAGAGGTATTAGTAAAGAATATAAAAGATAATCTCCAGTCATTCAATCCTAGGCTTTGGGTTTTAAGTAATATGTCAGATGAAGTTTCTGCTAGAGAAGCTGTGAGTATTATCTCTAAACTATAAAAAAGACTCATTAACAAGATTTCTTACCAACTCTTGCCAGAACACAGTACCTAAAGATGTTACATTTACGGTTTCTTCGGAGATGAAAATATTTTTAATCTCAGGAAGGCCCCAATCTTGGCTGAATTCTTGTGAGTCTGATCCTAAAGCGATAAGAGTAAATGGAGTAGTTGGATATTTGGTTTTGAGTAATTGATAAAGTGCTAATGCTTCTTTTTTAGTGATGTCGTGAAGACGCATGAAGTATATATGCTTTCCAGAATTAATGACTTCAAAAAAACGTTTAATGCGCCGTGAATATTTTGTGTATTGAATATCATAATTATGATTGATAGTTGCGTGCATATTATTGGGAAAATCATGAGCAAAAATCATTTGAAATTTTTTGTCTAATACTGCTCCAATGCTTCCATCAACGTTAGTATGATATACATTTTTATAAAAATTATAGAGATAGTCGCTCCAATAAGCTTTGCTGGATGGCACTAAATTTTCTTTTTTAAAGTAATGGCAAAAATCACTTTCTATAGTTTTGTATAATGCTTGGTAAGGAGTTATACACCAATCAAAAGGGAGTGCAAAAAGTCTGATATTATATTCTCTCATCCACCAAGCGACACCACAGTGGCAGCCTAAAGGAATTACAATAAAATTTTGAGTTGATTGTTGACTGACGTCATCATCATTTTCGTATATATTTTTGTTGGAATTGTCCGTAGCATTCATCGAACAAAAGATAGATGCAACGTAGAAAATGAGCCCCAGAGTTATGGTACATCTTTTGAAAAGCATACTATTCCTTGGTTTACGGTTTTTCTACCCACCAAAATCTGCTTTGGCCTTGATATACATTAATGGTAAGATTTTTTTGGGTAAAGAAAGCGTTTACAGCGCGAGCAACATCATCAATTTGATAATCGTCACCAGAAACTATACCCCCAGAGCGAACTTTATCATAGTAGTTTACGCAATCTGCTAAAGCTCCGGCATATGAATGATCGCCATCAATAAACACAAAATCAAGGCTATGATCTTCAATCATATTGGCAGCTTTATTTGCTGGCAATCGAATAAATTGTACACGATCGCCAAATACACCCATTTTGTCTAAAGTATAGTAATACATGGTGTCCCAACATGCTTGCCAGTAATTTCGCGCAAATCCATCAGTAATAATAGAGGCACTATCCATAGGCGCAATGTATGAATCCACGCAATATAATTTTTCTATGTTACTATTAGCTAACATAAACTTTGCGTGCCCACCAGTAAAAACACCAACTTCACATCCGATTTTATAGCTACGTTCTTTTAAAAATGCTCGAGACAAAATAGGGTAATATGGTGCGTGCGAAGTATTAAGGTTATCAATGTGCGTAATTCTTTCGATTAAGCTTTTAGCCAGTTCTTCTGAAACTTGTAACTTCTGGGCTAAGTTGCGTGATATTAGCTCTGCATTGCAAGCCGTAAACCAAATTGATAAAAAAGCACATGCTAGAATTTTCATATACAATCCTTTTATAAAATTTATTTGGCACAATAAGGGAAGAATCGTTTATTTTTTAATAATCCTTTATATAGACCATAATAAATCCCTATTGTCAAGACACAAAATTGGATATTGTTGTAGATCCACTGGAGTCCTATATTTCGAATGAGTACTCATTTGTTGTTATTTCGTAGAATAAAAATAAATAACATTGGTTTTTATTAGGAAAAATTGTGATGAATTAAAAATATTGTTAAAACAAAATTTAATGGTTATGGTTTTAAGTCACCCGAATGGGTTTTGGAAAATATGTCCAATCAAGTAACTACACATGAGCTTTGAAAAATTTTTATTACCTTTTAATAAGAATACGAAAGAAAGAGAGCATAATGAAACAGGCTTTTTTTGTAATTGTATGTTTAATATTTTTTATTCAAGATGTTTTTGGAGCACCTCATGTTCATATCATAGGTGATAGCCATGCTTATTTTTGCTTTAATAATTCCGGATCTAATGCAACACATGATGAACGATCAGTTTTTGCTGGGGTCCCTTGGTTTATTCATTGGCTTGGCTCTAGAACCATGTATCGGGTAGGAAGAGATGGGCTCAAGGGTCTTGATATTACAAGCTATAATATTCATGAAAATGATATTGCGGTATTTCTTTTTGGCGAAGTTGATGTGCGATGCCATATTGGTAAACAGCGTGATGAAAAGGGGCGCAAAGAAGAAGAGGTTATCGATACATTAGTAAATAAATATATTCAAGTGATTAATTCCAATAGAAAAAAATGCAACCAGCTAACCTGTGTTGTTGCGTCTATTGTTCCTCCTTCTGATCAAAATTTTAATTCCTCATATCCTTGTTATGGTGTATTGAATGAACGAGTAAGAATTACGCGTGAAGTTAATCAATGTTTGCAAAAATATTGCTTAGAAAATGGAATTTTATTTCTCGATATTTATTCTTTATATGCAAAAAATGATGGTTCCTTAAATGAATCGCTTAGTGATGGAATTGTTCATGTGCATCCCAAAAAAAATAACGTAATAAAAGAGAAGTTACTCGAACTGATTAGTCAACATTAATGAAATACTGTACCCGTTGTTCCCGGTGCTGTGCTGCTACCATTAAGATCACACTCTATATGTAGTTGCTTTATATACATAACTTTAAAGTTGCCTTGTTTAACTTTTCTTTTGATATAATTTCCTACTTCATGCTCAACATTAATCCAATGTCGTTCCATGGCGTTGTAATCCATGTTTTTATACATTTCTACCATATATTTATAACGCATGGCAAAAGCTAGAGTAAATACATCCCCATTTTCATTCACTTTTACAAATACATCTGTATCTGGGTTATTTTCAACGAGACGAAAAAAGAAATCTGTGGTCCAATAATATCGGCCAGTCATTTTAATTATCATATCGTCAGAATCAAAATTGAAATACGAGATTCCCTCGGCTAAGGTTGCAGCTTCATTAATACCATTATTTCTAAAGTTGGGGTTATTGCTTTGAGCATAATATACATGTGTTGAATGATCATTTAAAAAGGTTGGGCCTGATTTCTTGAGTGCTTCAATCACATAAGGATTTTCGTAGCCGAATTTGCCACATATTGCAATAGATTGTATATATTGTTTTTTTCTATATTCAAAATGGTTATTAGTTAATGCTACACTTAATACCAGTCTTGTTTGTGTGAATGAATTCATATAGGACGATGCTATTAAAAACAAAAGCAATACATTATTAATTTTCATGGATATATCCTCAAGGTTTTTTTAATCATATGAACATACTAATGATTCTAAAGAAAATCTAACCAATTTTTTTGCATACTGTATAGATGAAAAATATTTAGATTATAAATGTATCAAAACTTCTGGTAAAAATGAGGTGAAATTATCTCTATTAAAGGCTTTATTTATAATTTATATAGTTAATAATTTCAAATAAATTCATAGCTAAACCCCTAACTCTTGAATTTCTATTGTAAAATTTGCTTTACTGTATGTGTATTAAAAATGGAAGGCTGTAATCTTAAGGGGGGTTGGGGTTATGTTGAATTGTTTTTTTAAATGTTTATTACTTTGTGTCTATTGTTTTTCATTATCAGTACCGAATCCAAATGGCTTGGAAAAAATTTATAAAATTTCTGATGCTAAAAATACAGAAATCATTGCTATCTACCCAGAATACCAGGATAGTGAAAAATATGGTGAGCGCCCAAACAGCTTAGACGATAAGAATCTTTTAACATTAAATTCGACATTTAATTGGGAATCTCATGACAGTTACGGCATAAAAAGTTTGAAAGATCTGTATGTGGCCAAAGTTAATGGTGCTTACATAAGTCCTAAACATTTGGGTACTATTTTCACCAATAACCAACAATTTTTATTTGATATTATGGTAAGTCCGGGATATCCAATGTTCTGGCCAGTAGATTCTTCTGTAACAAATTATGGCGTACAGCGCTATAAAAAAATTGCTACTGTTCAAGGGCCAACGTTATTTTATCATTGGGTAATTGATCGTTTGCCTAGCGTTTTTCTTTTGAGAGATTTATTACTCAAAGATCCAGAGATGAAGCTTATTATTAATGATTATAAAGGTGGAGTTGCTTCTTATGTGCATGCATATCTTGATTTATTAGGAATACCAGCTTCGCAAATAATAGTTGGGCATAATCGAGCAGTGTATTATGCAGATGAAGTTTATTTTGCTACTCCATTTTTAATGGAACCAATTCCCAAAAACCTGTTAGTTGCGTTGAAAAATGAATTGATTCGTAATGCATTAACAAGAGCACAAAAAAGATATAACGATAACTTAATCGTGATTATTCAAAGAAGAGAAGCAGATCGGAGATTTTCAAACATAGATCAATTATCACAAGTTTTAAGAAATAAATTTCCATCAAATAAATATGAGTTAGTTGTTTTTGATGATAATATGCCTCTTTGCGAACAAATAAATATTTTTAACAACGCAAAGCTTGTTATTAGTCCAATGGCTAGTGGGTTGACCAATATTATTTATACCAAACCAGATACTACCATTGTTGAAATTCATCAAACGCTTCCATATTTAGTAGATGCAGCGGGATTGAATAAATATGGAGCAGAATGGTGTTGGTGGCTTTCATCTGCGGTAGGCGCAAAATATTGGGTTATTCCCACGGCGTATAAACTTTCCGATTTACATATTTCGGCGCCAATAGATGCAATTGAGAAGATTCTCCAAACCATAGTATTATAGAATAGGATTTTCACTATGTGTTAGTGACTTGTACTCAATGAATATAGATGTCAGTAGACTCTGGTGAGGTTGTACTACCCCAAACACTGTATTCTATATCTATTTTGTTATGCTTATTTTTATTTTTTCAAGCAATTTCGGTAATGCATCTTTAATATGCGGAATATTGGGGTAAAGCTTTAGTAATTTTTCCATGCTGAGTTCCGCATTAGCGCGTCGAGCTTTTAATATTTTATCTTGTTCTTCTACAGAAAAACTTTCATAAGTGTGTGTAGGGTCAACGTATTTTTTATAAAGTTCAAGAACTTCATGATGAGAAATTGCACCAGGATTTACAAAATTATAGTTCCCTTTGAGTTCACGCAATGTCATGTCCACCGCAATTGGCAACATATCCTCGAGTATGCATAGTGAATTGGGAACATTTATTAATTTTTTATACTTAACTATTTTTGCTACAAAACCTCTTTCCATATCCATTGAAATCGGCATTTTTACTCTTAAGTTAAGCACATTCGGGTATTCCAAGATCAAACGTTCCATCATAATTTTTGATCGCGAATAAAACGAACCATCAAAATTTGGTGTTTCTTCTTCGGTAAATCCGATGCCACTTTTCATGGGATGGCTTTCATCATATTCATAGATACAGCCAGTGCTTATATTGGTTACATGTAAGTTATGTTCAAAGGCTATATCGGCTAAATTTAAGGTGCCAATAACATTGGTTCGAATAGTTTCTGCTTTATGGGTTTCACACCAATCAACTGTTGGATTACCTATAATACCTGCAGCATTAACAATAAGATCAGGTTTTGTTTTTTTTATTTCTGCAATAATATCTTCTCTGTTTTCAAGTCTAGAAGAGGCACAAATAGGATTGTGGCCTTGTTCCTTTAATAAGGCTACAAGTTTTTGCCCTATCCAACCTTTGCTGCCACCAAACACAAGAACGGTCTTAGACGTCGCGTATACATGAGATATATTTAATAAAATTAAACAAAAAATAATTAATTTTTTCATAAAGCTTCCTTACCAAATTAGATTAAACCTAATTTTTTGAATAATGATGATACCTCTTCTTTAGTTATCACTGCTTGATCAGAACTAAAATGATCCATTTCAAGTCTTTTACCTCTGGCTATATAAGTAGGGAGTTCATTGTCAGATAAGCTTGTAATATCCATGACAGAAGGTCGAATAATATAATAATTTTTATATTCATATGTTCTCATCATTTCTGATTCGTTGATTACCATTTCATGGATTTTTTCTCCAGGTCTAAGCCCTACGATACGTACTTCGTTAGTGGCATTGAATTTAGCCTTTAGAATATCTATGAGATCGGTGATTTTGAACGCAAGCATATTTTTGGAAAATATTTCTCCGCCTTGTCCATAATACAGAGCATCAAAAATTAACTCTATTGCTTCGCATTTGTCTAAAATAAAGCGAGTCATACGAGCATCAGTAAGAGGAATTGCTTCACCTTTTTTTATTTTATCAGTAAAAATAGGGATCACAGAACCGGTGCTTTCAAGAATATTGCCATATCGAGCAACTATAAACTGTGTAGGTATTGTTGTCGGATCATAATTGGTAAATATTTTTTCACTGGCAAATTTGCAAGCTCCATAAATGTTGATTGGTGCACAAGATTTGTCCGTAGAAATAAATAATACTTTAGGCACATTGTTCGCAACACATGCATTAAAAACATTAATAGAACCTAAGATATTTGTTTTTATTGCCTCTTCTACATTTCTTTCCAAATCATCCATTCTTTTAAGGGCAGCAGCATGAAAAACAACATCAATACCACGTGTCGCTCGCATTAAACAATCAATGTCTCGAATGTCGCCGATTATATTTTTTATTTTTGCGTTTTTTCCAAATATATTGAGGAAATTAAAATGTTTAACCTCATCTCTGCTAAAGATAACAACAGACTTTGGGTTATATTTTAAAATTTCGGTAGTTAGAGCTCTGCCGATATATCCAGTGCCGCCCAAGATTAAGATGTTTTTGTTTTGAAATAATTGAATATTTCTTTCAGTTGTTGATTGTTCAGCGGAGTTGGCTATTGCTGAGCAGAGCAAAAAGGTAATGGCTATCGTAAATCTTTGTTTGATAATAAGCTTCATGAAAATTCCTTTTTGTGTTGTGTGAGATTACTTGGTTTGATAATACTTAATTGATTCATCGATAAAGTTTGTAAGTAAGCGTGTTTTCTTTTGATGATAGCTGGGAGATCTATGATTCCAATTGCTTCCTGCTACATAATGAATAAATGTTTGATCAACATGGAATTGCATTCTATGGGGATCGTTAGCATCAAAGCTTTGCTTAAGAGTTTTTAGAAAACTTTTTGTGCGATCATCAAGCTGGTTTACTGCTTTGGCATCATCAGAAAGAGCTGCGATGCAATTAACTTTGGTAAATTTTAATTTTACCTTTGGATTTGCTTTAAAATAATAGTATAAGTGACCACCGACATCACATGATTCACCTTCAACTTTATCACCAGTAAAATCAATTGCTTTTTTATTTGGTAATGTTTTCATATTCATAAACACTGTTAAAGGTGAAATGTATACAACTTTTTTGGGGCCTTGGCATGGTCTAAACTGTTCATCACCAGCAATATCATAACCTTTCATATATTCATTCACGCTAAATGGCTTAACTGGAAACATATCTGAGTCAATCATAAACACGATACCATCATGATCAAATCCTATAGTATTGAGTGCAAAGCGGATGCCATCCATATGTCTGTAGCTAGGAGTTTCTCTGTGTGCAGGACGATTTTGCGGTACGCGCATGCATTTAATATTCAGTCTTTGGCATGTTTGCACAATGGCATCGCACATGCTTTGATTTGGCGCATCATTAAATACCACAAATTCATAATCATCTTTTATAAATGCTTTAAAGCATTTTACTTGCATTTCAATAAATTCAGGGCGGTTGTGACAATGGGTGAAAATAAGAACTTTTTCATTAGCTAATGCCATGGTGGATAACGTGATCAATAAATATTTTGCGAATTTTTTCATGAATTTCCTTTTTGTTTTACTTGTTAATTTATTGTGCATTAAGCTATATGAGGAATGATTTTTGTCAAATGGCATGGATAAGCGCATTCGATCACGGTGTTGTAATGTTGACAATCAATATTGCAACACCATGGATATTGGATAAATGTATGTTGTATAAAACAAAGCCCATTCATAACGCTTATATGCGGGCTTTTAGCCAATAAATTAAGAAAACACCCTAATTATTTATTTTTCGCATCAGTTTTGATATTGTTGTTTGGGAAGACAAGTAATCATTCTTAAATGGGGGCATGATGAAAAAGATAATTATTCTTCTTTTATTTTTTATTTCTACAACTCAACCGACAACATGGAAATATGGAGATATCCATATAATCGGTGATAGTCATTCTATATACTCATTCACCAATCTCTATACTCAAGGAATTCCTGGAATTTCAGAATCACAAATGAGCACCTGTGAAGTATCCACTTTTGATTATAGCGGACCCGAGGAAGTTCTTTCGATCCCTTTTCAGATTCATTGGATTTCCAGAACTATGCATATGATTGGTAAATTAGGGCTAGAGCAAGTAGATTTTAGAAATTATAATATGAAAAACGGGGATTTTGGCGTATTAATTTTTGGTGGAATTGATGCGTATCATGGAAGCATTATAAAACAATATGTACTTGGTAGGGAGTTAGATGAGATTATTGAGAAGCTAGCAAAAAAATATATTAAAACGGCTCTTTTAAACAAAAACCTTTATAACAAGTTGGACGTAATAATCATGGGAGTTATTCCTCCTATTATTTTAGGGCACAATAAACATGCATACCAGCAAAGAGATCCCGATTTACCGTTTGAAAAATTTATAGTCGTAACAAATCGAAAACTCAATGAAGCGTTAGCATATCACTGCAAAATTAATAATTTAATGTTCCTCGATGTAACATCTTCGTTTGAAGATAAAAATGGATTACTGCCTTATCAATTATCTGCTGGAGATCATCATATAAAGCCAGCTTACAACTATATTATTAAACAAAAATTAATAGATATCATCCTTGATAATATTCAAAATGAAGCGAATCACGCCTTAAGATAGCTACTGTAAAAAAAAAGAGTGCATGTAAGAAATTATGCACTCTTTTTTAGTTTGAGCTGTTTAGATTTTTACTGCGTAACTAACGCGTGTATCAGTAATGCGATAAATTTTATATTCGGTGTTATTTAATGCGTCCACAATTGCTTGTAGCACTTCGTCGATATCAGTATCGTGATAAACAATTAATTTTGCGTTTGATTTTACAGCTTGTTCAGTTTCATATTTTACATGCTCGTAATCATGTGCGCCATCTAGAAACCAAGCATCAATAGGAAAATGTTGCGCATATAAATAAGTTAAGCTATCACCATATACTTGTTTGTATGGTTTTGTGCATTTATAGCCAATTGCAGATGGAGCAAGAAAAAAGGGAGCTGAGTGTGGTGGTAAATCTAAACTAATTATAGAACAAGAAGGGCAAGCATTTGCCATAATTAAAGTTCCGTATCCTTGGCAAGTACCCACTTCAAAAAGATTTTGTGGTTTAAATTTTTTTACAAGACAATGCAAAACTAAAAAATCAGTCTCAAATCCGGCCTCTTGCCGAATAATTGCTCCTGATGATAATTCAGGGGTTATAACTGCTTGGCTTGTAATATATTCAAGGGATGCAGCATTTGCAGCTGACCCCAGTGTGGTTAATAATGCGAGAGCAAATTTTTGTATTATTTTGTTTTTCATTGAATTCCTTTAAGAACTTTCTCATTACCAGAAAAATGTGGCAGTGGTTTAAAAAAGTGTAAAAAATGTAATAAATGATCAATTCTATTAATATACGTATGTTTGTTTTTTACAAAATCCATAAGCTCATATATTTCGTTAATATCGATATCTTTTAATCGTTTTTGTGCATCATAAAAAAGTTGATATGGATCTTGGTTATAAACAATTTTGCCATTAAATAGATCATAAACGGCTTTTGAATTGGTGATGCCCATTTGGCCGTAACTAATGTTTTTAAAAATGCGGCAAGGGATATAGCCATTATCACATTGCCATTTTCCCTGCAACGCTGGAGCCATATAAGATTGAGCAATTAAGTTCTTATTTTCTGTTTCATTAACACTGGTCAAATGTTTGAATTGTATACCATTTTGTCTGCACGCTTGTTCAAAATTATTAATTTTATCTCGGTTTCCATGTATGCCATCCCAAATTGAGCCAATCCAATAGATCGTATTATTTTTTTTTCTGTTGGGTATCTGTTTTTTTATCTCATCTATTTCGAGTGGAAGTAAGTCAGTTGCCCAGGGTAAGTAGATAGTTCTTGTTGCTCCATTAATATGCATGCAATCATCAATTTTAGTTTCTTTGCGTTTTAAACAATCATGGCTATACACTTGAAGAATGATGCATAGGTTTTTATCGAAAAGTTTTTTGTATTTTCCTAATTCACAATTATGCAGTATGTAGCGGCAATCTTCGCGTAGCGGTATTTTTTGATCAACTTGCCCTTCAGTTATGAACAAAGAGTTGTGAAAATCGATATTGTGTACATTGTCATTATTGTCTAGCCAGTATGTATCATAACCAAGATATCTAAAGGTGCGATCAAAGCTATAATGTATGTATGAATGAGTGCTTGAGTGATGTTTGTGACCCCAAATAATTACTTTACTAAAGGGGAGCTTTTTTATGGTTTCGCTTGTTTGTGTTGTGTAATTAACACTAAGGAGACTCAACAAAAATATGATACTTTTTATATTCATGACACTTCCTTTTTATAGTTATTCTGCGCAAAAGATATCCGCTTTACTTCATTTGGTCAATAGCATGCATTAAATGTTTGAAAGGATATTGTTTAGCTTTTAATGAGCCCTAAGTTTTGAAAAATTGTTGTCCATTCCTTGTTCATTCCATGAGCACTTAAATAAAAATTTTGTACGTTAGGAATTTGCCAGTCTTGTTTATAGTGTGCCCAGGTGCCGATAGCCACTAAAATCCAATTGTTAGTAGGAAATTTTTTCATAAGAGCATCTCTCAGTGTAATAATGCTTGCTTGATCTTGCGTTACGGTATCAAATTTCCAGTTGGCTGTAGCTAATCTAAAAAAATAAACTGTCTTTGCTGCATTGCATGCATTATTAAAACGTTTTATCCTTCGTTGATACTTGGTTTCGATTTCTTCCAAGAAGTCTAAATAATTGGCAACTTCAGTGTGAGTACCGTCAGCTTGAAGAATGACTGGAAAATCATGAGCAAATGCCATATTATATTTTGCATTAAATATACCCGCTCTTCTATCTAGATAGGATGGATTTAAAAAATCTAAAAAATCATTATTTAGAATATCGCATAGTCCATACAACGAGGTTATATTCCAATCAAAAGGGAAAGACCGTGATCGTAGTTTGTTACGATCCAAATTAAGTGCTGTGATGCAATTAAATCCTAAGCTGATACATAAATACTCTTGCTTTTCGCTATCTTTTTCAATTGCTTCTTCTCTTTTTTGATCCTCTAACCTCAAAGCTCTGATTTTTCTATGAGTCGTAAAATCTTCGCTGTTTGCATGAGCGATTATAAAACAACTGAATAACACTAAGCCAATTTTTTTTTCCATGAACATCCTTTTTTTGGGTAGAGTTTGTGCGTAACAGATCCATTGGCCCCAAAAATAATTTATTTACATTCATTTGACTATGGTTTTTTAAAATCGTATACATAGTTCGTTTTAAATATAAAAATCATAGAACAAGGAAAAGCATGAAGAACTTAATGTGTTTGTTCTTGAGTTTATTAGTATCGTCGCAATGTGTGGCAGCAAAGGTTTTGATCATAACGCATAGTTACAATCGGCCTGATTTTATTGAAATGCAAAGCAAAATGTTTAAACATTTTATGCTCGATGAATATGAATTTGTTGTTTTTAGCGATGCTAAAGATGAGGTGATGAATGAAGCAATTATAGATGCATGTAAGAAATCAGATGTGAGATGCATTCGCATGCCTCAAGAACTGCACAAAGAACCCTATTTACCTCGCCAACCAGGCGATCCACTTGATAGACCAAATATTCGGCATGCCAACGTGGTTCAATATTCTATGGATATTTTAGGTTTTGATCATCAGGGACCAGTTGTTGTTTTAGATTCTGATATGTTTTTAGTACGGCCATTAAGTGTAGTGCAGGAATTGGAAAGTGAAAATTGGGACATGATATCATTTTTAAAAGGTACAGATCCTGATATTACACATTTATGTCCCGCTTTTATGATTTTTTCTATGGATAAATTACCAAATAAAAGAACGATGAATTTTAATTGCGGTACCGTTAAGGGTGCAAGTGTTGATTCGGGGGGACATACCTATTATTACTTGCAAAGTAATCCTACTCTTAAGATAAAAGGATTACATGAAATATATAGTTATCGATTATTTGGAACTGATCGTTTTGTGCCGGCGCATTTTATAGATAAAACAACACCGGTAAATGAACAAATTATTATATTAAAAGAACTTGGTTTTAATGAAAAAGAGATAGCATTTTTGCAAAAAAAACCTGACAGCATTAGTTTTCTTTCAAACCATTATTTTTTACACTATCGTGCTGGATCCAACTATGATAATCAATCGAAGTTGTATGATCAGAAAAAAATGGCACTTATTAATGAGTTTTTTGATGATATTTTAACCCTACCATAATAAAAGAATAATTCGAATATGAAGATTATGAGATTGAGTTTAATTGTTGTTATAAGCATTGTTAGTTGTTCTGTTATCAATATGTATGCAGAAATACTAAAAAAAGACAGAGCATTAAAAGTGCTTCATTTGAGTTTTCACATGGGTTGTGTTAAGGATTTTGAGGTTGTTGGTAAAGAGCTTGGGCTCGATGTAACTTCATGGTACATACTTGCCAATAAAGAATCTCACGATAGATTTGATCCTAGTTCAACCAAATCTTGGAACGCAATTTATAATATAACGCATGACAGAGCAGAAACTATTTGGAAAAAAAATAAGGATTACTTTAATCAGTTTGATGTAGTTATCACTTCTGACACTGCACCATTATCGCGTGTGTTCCTGCAAAATCCTTGGAAAAAACCACTTATAATTTGGATATGCAATAGATTCGATTATTCAGATTGGGAAACGAGAGGTAATAGTTTTCCCGATAATGAATATTATGATTTATTCAGAAAAGCTAAAAATCAAAAAAATGTGACTATTGTTGGGTACGTTGCTTATGAACATTTTTATGCTAAGAGCAAGGGAGTAGATACAGGAAATCTTCTTATCAAGCCAGTAGGATCAATAGAAGAATCGACAAGATTTTCAGGCAATAGTTATATCCCTGCAGAGGTAAAAAAAGATGAAACATTCTTTATTCCACCTCGCCTTGAACCCCATCAAGTAACACATTTAATAAATCAATGTGCATCACTAGGAGTGAAAAGCTACTGCGGTAAGTATAATGGTCCTCATGATTTAGCAGGGTTTAAAGGGGTGATAAATTTTCCTTATGCATGGTCTAACTTAGCATTATTTGAAAATATTCATCTTGGATTGCCTATGTTTGTTCCTACTATTAGATTTCTTAAAGAATTAGCAAGAAGCCCTGAAAGCCAGTTATATCGATTTTTATCTTTAGATAATCTTGAATATGCAGAATGGTTTGCCCCAGAAAATAAGGATGTTTTTGTCTATTTTGATTCATGGGCAGATTTTCGGCATAAAGTGCAAACGTTAGATTTTGAACAATTGAGAAAAAAAACTATTGAGTTTGGAAAGAATCATAAGCAAGAAATGTTAAGGCGATGGAGTGGTGTTTTTGATGGATTTATGCAAATAAACTAATCTTTCTATTATCTTAACGCACAAGAACATTTGGCATTGTCGGATTAAAATAAAGAATTGCGGCTGAAACATTCGAATAAGTGTGTATAAGTCTGGTGCATTTTGCAAGTAGCGCTACTTCAACAAGAACATCTTTTCCCAATTGAGCAAATGATGGTTTTCTATAAGGTTCATGTAAGGATTGTCCATTTGTCGAACGAAAACAATCATAAAATATAACCCGGTGATTGGGTAATAAGGCAACCATTTTATCTAGCAAACGTTGATCATCAGAAGCAAGTAAAAATTGAGTGTCGTTATCTGCGTATTTAAGGGCGGTATTAATCATTGCTTCTGGTGCAACTAGTCCTTCTTCGGTTGCTTTATCAGTGCCGCGAAGATGAATCCCTATTGTTTTTTTATTGGTCATATTTTGCTGATAAAAATGATCAATTTTTGCTTGAACAACAGGTTTAATTCTTATGTATTTACAGATTAAATAATGTGCTCGAAATCTTTCCAATTTGTCGATTTCAAGGTAATTAAATGCCCATTGTCCTCCAGGATGAGAACGATGTATGAAGTCTCCAGGTTCATAAGCTAGATGGGAAACGGGCTCAAAATAGTATTCCCATACATTATAGCTTCCATTAAATCCTTGCGCAGAGTAATAAGGTGATATCTGATCCAAATATACAACAGGAGTTTTATTATTATCTTCACACCAACCAATATGGTTTAGAACGCTATTGAAATTAACAAGCAAGCCAGCCCCTCTCCATGTACCTATAACATATTTTTCATGGCTTTTTTGAATAGTTGCGCAATGTGTTTGGGGTGGAATGACTACATTGAAATAAATTATTGCTAAGAGTTTTATGAATGTAATATTAATTTATTTCATGTAAATCCTATAAATCTTATTTATCAAGAGAGCTTAAATTGCAACATTATGCAGAAAAGGTAAAACAAATAGGTAGCAATTTTCAAGCTAAAAATAATTTTATTTTTAATAACATAAAGATGTGGCGTCAATAGTTTTTTTTGACAGGCTTTTTGAAAAATCGTATACCATAGCAAAATTAAAATAGTTTCGGATTCAATTTTCAAAAGGCATCACATGAAAAAATTATTATCGTTATCACTTTTGTTGGTATCAGCATCACTTATGTGTATGGATCAGATACAAAATAATCTTAATCGATACAAACATTATTTAGAACAAGGAACGTTTGCTGGTGATGAAGATTGGTCATTTCGCAATGGCATTAAACCCAAATCAAGATACGATTCCTTTTTGTATGCATTTGAACGTTTTGCGCAAAATAAAGGAAAAATGATTGTTGAATTAGGAACCTCTCGTAGTTTTACTCATGGTGGATTGCCTGGGTGCAATAGAGATGAAACTCATTTTTGGACACCTGGCGAACCACAAAATTGGGATTGGGGCGCAGGTTTTTTTACCCGTATGGCAGCAACATGTTTGCAACATTTAAAACCACAAATTCATACCATTGATATAGAGGCAGCTCATATCAGACGTTGCAAACATATGACGTCAGATTTTTCTCATCTTATCACATACCATGTAACATCTTCGCTTACTTTTTTGAAAAATTGCAAAGAAAAATGTATTGATTTGCTCTATCTTGATACAGGAGATATGACTCCTATCGAACCTACAGCTCAATTGCAATTGGCTGAAGCAAAATTAATTGTTGAACGAAATGTGTTAGCCGATGATGGAACATTGTTAATTGATGATGTCAGAAATCAAACACCTAGAAAATTTGGTGATACAAGTGGTTTGGGTAAATCAAAGTATGCAATTCCCTATTTATTAGAGCATGGTTTTGAAATACTTTTTGATGAGTATCAAGTGATAATGAGAAAAAAGTTGACTAAGTAATTAATTATCCTAAATTGCTATTGGTTTTGTACAAGAATATGTTGCATTGTCGGATTAAAATAAAGTGCTGCGGTAGAAACATTTGATAAACTATGTACCAGTAAGTCACATTTTGCAAGAAGTGAGACTTCAATTAGCACATCTTCTCCTAATTGTGCGTATGATGGCGCGTTAACAGCAGTATTAACAACTAATTCGCTTCTATTATAAGGTTGGTGTACAGGATGCCCATTGATCGAACGATAGCACTTATAAAATATAACTTTATGTCCTTGTAATAAAAAGAGCATCTTGTTGAATAACATCTGATCATCGCTCGCAATTAAAAATTGTGTATCGCTATCAGCTAATGCAAGAGCTTTTCTCACTATTTCTTGGGGATCAACTAATGGTTCTTCGTATCCTTTATCGGTTCCTCGAAGATGAATTCCTATCGTTTTTTTACCTACCATACTTTGTTGATAAAAATGATTGATCTTTTTTTGAATGTGTGGTTTTATTTTTATGTATTTCTGTATCAACTGATAAGCTTGATTTCGTCTTGATGAATCGAGCACAAGATAGCCAAGACTATATTTTTCACCTAGATCGTGATTGTGTACGGCATCTCTCTCTTCGTAAGCGAGATTTGAAATCGGTTCAAAATAAGATTCCCATACATTATCATCATTTGGTTTCTGATGACGATAGTGAGAAGAATAAGGCGATTGATAATCCCAATAAACAACAGGGATTTTATTATTATCTTGGCACCAACTGATATGATTCAACACAATGTTAAAACTTGCAAAAAAACCGGCACCAAATCGTGTGCCAATCACATACTTTTCTTGATTGCTGATTTGGGTAATAATATCTATTTTTTGATGGGCAGTAAGTGTAGCGCATAATGCTAATAATAAGAGGTTATATCTAGCAAAAAAGGTTAACTGTTTAACTTGCATACATAAGCTCCTAGGCAACTAAAATCTAATTTTTTGCCTAGTATGAAAATTGTTTTGGCTAACGTCAACGAAATTTTCTTTTCATGCTTCAATAATGTTTGCTAGAGATATGTCCCAGCGATTCATGTAAGATCCGGAATCCGATTCCAGATTTTACAAAAAACTCTTGATTGTACCTTGGAGACTATGTTGTCTTGATGGAGAATCAGATGCTCCATAAGATCAAAAAAAATGAGGATTTTAAGGTGAAAATAATAAAAAGGGCGATAGCTGCCGATCTAAAAAAAGCGGCAACATATTTTCCAGTGGTTGCTGTTCTTGGTCCACGGCAATCGGGAAAAACAACCCTAGTACAGGATATTTTTAACAAGCATACCTATATCTCTTTAGAAGACATTGATAATCGCACGTTAGCAAATAAAGATCCGCGCCGTTTTCTGCAAGATTATCCCAATGAGCACGGTATTATTTTAGATGAAGTACAACATGCGCCTGATCTTTTATCCTACATTCAAACAATCGTGGATAAAGAGAAGAAGAGAGGTTATTTCATTATCATTGGTTCCAATCCAGCCTACGCTTATCCGGGCCATCGGGCTCGGCAAGCTTCGGCGGACTTCGGGCAAGGCCCTCGTAATCAACTTAATGAAACTATAACACAAACCTTAGCTGGTAGAGTTGCTTTGTTAACGTTGTTGCCATTATCAATAGAAGAACTCAAAAATGCGGATTTGTTACCAAATAAAATAGAAGAAGCTGTTTTTAATGGGGGATATCCGCGCATTTATTCAGATAATATTCCTGCAGATAAGCTCTATCCAAATTATATTGACACCTACATAGAGCGGGATGTGCGTCAAATAAAAAATATTACCGATCTGCATACATTTAAAATATTTGTGCAACTGTGTGCAGGAAGTACCGGGCGATCTTTAAATCTTACTTCATTAGGAAACGATTGTGGTATTGATCAAAAAACTGCAAAGGCATGGCTTTCGATTCTTGAGGCCACCTATATTGTTTTTTTGCTGTACCCATATCATAAACATTTTGGAAAACGCATTGTAAAAACACCAAAATTATATTTCATTGATACGGGCATTGCATGTTCATTGTTGCGTATTAAATCAGCACAAGAGATTCAAGAACATTATTTGCGCGGGGGCTTGGTTGAATCATTTATGATCGCAGAGCTTTATAAGCAATATTATAATATTGATCAACGTCCAGCGCTTTATTTTTGGTGTGATCATGGAGGCCGTGAAATTGATGTCATTGTTGATCAAGCATTGAAAGCAACGCCTGTCGAGATTAAATCAGGCAAAACAGTGGGACTAGATTATTTCGATCAACTTGCTTATTGGAGTGCTACAACAAAATCTACCACTGAAAAATTTGTATTTTACGGTGGAGATACTGATCATAGTTGGCCGGAAGCAAAGGTGCTCAGCTGGAAATCAATAGGAGGTTTTATTAAGAAGTTGGAGAAAGTTGAAGATTAGTGGAGTTTGATGTAAGAATTTGATTCGTATTTGCTGAAAAATATCATTCACTCGTTCGTCCTGAGGGGAGCAGCTATGCTGCGAACTTGAGGGATAGGTCCAAATAAAATTGAAAAAAATAATATGTGCTGATTTGATAATCAGGAAAATATGTTTTGGTCACCCTTCAAGTTCGGGACATAAGGTCCCTTCCCTCAGGGCGAACGGGGGGCATGCAATACTCGTTGTCGATAAGCTTAATTATAACATTGCTTAGATTGAATTCCCGTTTCTTACAAATAAAGCATTGCCGAAAAACCAATCAATGTCATCAACAAAATCTTTGCCAATCATGGTAAAGCCTTGTTGTTCAAGCCACGATTTTACATCTGCATACAAATATTGCTCTTGGTACGCTTGCACAAATTCTACTTCGGTTAAAACTACTTTGACAGTCGACATCATACGTGGTGATGATTTCATAATATTTAGTTCATATCCTTGGACATCCAATTTTAAGAAATCGATATGGTCAATATCATATTGTTGTGCCCAATCATCGATGGTGATTGTTGGAACTTCAAGAGTTCTAGGAAAAATGAGTGGCGATAGTTCAAGTCGTTTTCCAGGTTTAAGTAACGAATTAGCCTGTGATGCTCTGCCCGGTTTTGTTGGTTTTTCGGAAATATAGAGTGTTGCGGTTCCTGTTGTGTCACCCAGTGCCATTTGATAGCAGTGCACATGTGGCAAGTGAACGGTATTTTCTTTAAGTTTTTCAAAAAGTTCTGGCACAGGTTCAAAAGTATGAATTATGCTGTTTGGCCACAGTTTTGCCATGCGTAAAGTTTCTCTGCCGTCATATGCACCTGCTTCTATGATAATGGGATTGTTCGGAAGATATTCTTTTACGTGGCCTAAGGCTTGGTGTGATTTAAAGGTAAGCATTATTAGATTTTGCCATGCTGAGCCGATTTAATATTAATTGTTTGCCAATCAAAACTGAGGTGCTTCTTTTTTGTGTTAAAAGAAAGCCCAACTAATGTGATTGGTTTTTTAAAGCGTTTATACTTTTCATAATATTTTCGATCAACTATCTGTTCAAGTGCTTTTTTACCAGTGCTATTGAGTTTGAATTCAAAAATAAAAATTCGTGCTGTTGTATCTATTACGAAGTCAATACGTCCTTTACTTGCTATAATCTCTGATTCTCCCTTAAAATTTAATAAATTCATCATGATATGGAAAAGAGAGTGATAATATGCTTCTTGTTCAATATGCAAATAAGAAGGGATACCTGCCAATAAACTTTTGAGCATCTGACAAAAATCTTCTATGTTATTTTTTTCCATAGCTTGTTTTAGTTGAAAAACTTGTTGGCTTATATCTCTAGCAGTTGTATTAACCAGAGCTGCAAGTATGTATTTTTCAAATGTATCACGTACTTCACGATTGGGGAATTTAAGTGTATATGTATTTGTATTTTCATGGTAACGATCTATCGTAAGATAACCGGCCTGAAATAATATTGGAATTATGGGCAGCTCACCAATTTCAAAGGTTCCTAGAAATTCTTCATCCACTTCGTAGTGTTCTAATTTTTGTATATTATCATATTGTTTTTTAAGTAATTCAATCAAAAAACCGGGAGTGCCGGTATTTAGCCAATAATTTGAAAAATGTTTTTTATCAAGGCAATTAAGGACTGAATAAGGATTGTAAACTTTTTGTTCTTCTCTTGAAAATCGATAGCCGTTGTACCAATCTTGAATTAACTCGAATGTTTTTTCTATTGTAATGTTATTTTTTGAAGCAAATTCTTTTGCATGCTCATCAAAAGAGGTAAGTTCTTCTTTGGTATAACCAAGTAATGTAGCAGTTTCAGTTTCTAAAGTCATATCATTAAGATTATTAAAGCCTGAAAATAGTGAAACTTTAGAAAATTTAGTTACTCCAGTGACAAACATGGCATGAATATGTCCCTTATTTTCAGAACTTTTTAGGATGTTAAAAAAAGTTTTCATAATTTTCTGAATAGCTCGTGCTTTTTTTAAATCATCCAAGTGTGCTAAAAGCGGAGCATCATATTCATCTATTAAAAGAACAACCTTATTTGTTTTTGCAGCTTCTTCAATTAATGTCCTTAATTTAGAACTCACCAAACTTTTATGCGAAAGATCAATTTTATATCTATTTCCTGTTTCATCTAAGAGATCCTTGAGATCTGATTGGAAAATTTTTGCATCTTCAACATCAAGAGAGGAAAAATCAAAATGCAAAACTGGATGCTTTTCCCAAGAATAATCACTATGTTTTCCTATCCATAAATCTTTGAATAATTTTTTGTTGCCGGAAAAAATCTCTTTTAATGTTGAAATAAGCAATGATTTACCAAAGCGGCGAGGACGAGATAAAAAATATAACCGACGCTTGGTAATGAGATCGTAAATATACTTTGTTTTGTCGATATAAAGATAATTACCTTCAATCATTGTAGGAAAATGGCTTACATCGACAGGCAATTTTTTCATAAAATCCTTGTAGAAGAGTCGAGGGGTTGCCCGTTTAATTCTTTTGGAGTATTGTACACATACCATTTTACACAAATCAAGGAAAAAAGGGAGCGGTATGATTATCTGGTTGAATAGCTCTATAAAATGCATGTTCTATATGATGATAGCAAGCGCATGTGTAAGTGCTTTTTGCAAGGATCAAGATTACATCGTCGTACATAAAAAAAACGTAGTGCATAGATTTGTTTCTTACGATGATCATACTGATTGTTTTGTAAAGTTTTGGTTTCCCGTTTGGGAAGATGAAATGTTTGAGGTCTTTGAGCAAGTCAAAGACTCTCAAGGAATAGCAATTGATCTGGGCGCATGGATTGGAGCGACGACAATCTGGCTGTCTAAAAATTTTAATCATGTGATAGCGGTCGATGCAGATAAAATCTCTGTACAGTGTCTTGAAAATAATTTGAAAGCTTCAGCGTGTCCTAATGTGAGTATTTGCTCAAAAGCTATTTCCAATATTGGGCAAGAAGTTATTTTTGGAGCTCGAGCTGGATTTAAAGGAGATATGCTTAATCAATCTGTTTCTTATATTAAAAATAGTGCGGACAGCGGACAACCAGTGGGTAATGACTATATTGTGCAAACAATAACATTCGATGCACTCATGCAAGAATATATTTTAAAAAACGATCATTTGAAAGATCGTAAAGTTTCTTTTATTAAGTGTGATATTGAAGGCGGAGAAGAGGGCATACTTGAGGATCTATTAAGTTTTGCCTTTCAAGGTAAATGCAAAGTTTATATGTCTTTTCATTTACCTTGGTGGAAGTCTAAAAAAATCACCGATTTCGCATCATTATTTAAAAAATTTAAAACTAATTGCTCTGAGGAAAATGTTTGCCAATACTTAGAACAACATCCTTTTGGGTCAGTTCTTTTTGAGCCAAGAGAAGAGATGGAACAAACATCAAAAAAATTTATTTTACTCACAGTTTTATATAATGAAACTAATCCGCAACGCTTGCAAGAATATAAAACTTGTATGGAACGGAATTTACAACATCCTTTGATTGAAGGAATTCATGTGTTGTATGATCTATCGAAGGACGGCGGGCAGGGGATACGTGGAGAAAGCTTGCTTGATTATCTGAAAACGTTGCCAATAACCATAACTTATATCGATGATCGTCCCGCCTTTGGTTATTGTTTTGATTTGGTAAATACGCTGTATCCAGATCGTAAAATTATCCTAAGCAATGCTGATATTTATTTTAACGATACTTTACAATTACTGATGCATTATGATTTAACTAATAAATTTATCGTGCTTACTCGCTGGAATGTGCAAACCGATGGTTCGGTAAAAATATTTGCGCAAAATGATGGGCAAGGTAACTTTGATGCAAAAATGTCTGCGTTGTCGCACGATGTGTGGATTTTCAACACACCATTAAAACAGTTTCCAAATACCAACATTAAAATGGGCACATGGGCTTGTGATGGGTATATTGCTTACCAGGCATATTTGGCAGAATTGGATGTTATTAATCCGTGTTTGAGTGTGCAGTGTTGTCATTTACATCGATCTGGTGTACGCCATTGGATACCGCAAAGTACTCCCGGTCTTAAGGCATTAGTGGTGCCTTGGTGCCAACTATAAAAGAAGGCAAAAAATAAGATATAAAAGGACTGACCCTTCGACAAAGCTCAGGGAGGACGGTTTTAATAATTTTTTTAAGAGTAGAGATTTAGAAAAAGGCTATACACATGAATATTGAAAAAAACAGTGAAAAAAATGTTAATGGTTCATTTTCTGGTTTAGGGACAAGTGAAACACTTGTAGGGTTGCCTAGAAAAAAGAGTTCTACTCCGTCCTCCCTGAGCTTTGTCGAAGGGTCAAGGACGGAAAATGCAAAACCTTTTGATTACTGGCTTAAAAAAAATAGATATTACCATCAACAGGTCATAAAATTTTATCGTTTTGTGATTCCTGCAACGTCGACTGTTCTACAAGTTAATTGTAAGAATGGTTATCTTCTTGATGCAATCAAAGCATCGTATGGTATTGGCATTGATCAAGATATGTCTTGCCTGGAATCTGCGCAGCACAAATATCCTGAATATTCTTTTTATCAAACATTAGAAAATGTTCCCCAAAATTTATTTGATATATCGGGTAATCCAATACTAAAGATAGATTATATTATTCTCTCTTTGGCCACTATGGAAACATACGATATTCAAGATTTGCTCATTGCAGTTCGCAGATTTTGCCATCCAGGGACACGTATTATTGTTGATACCTATGCATATTTATGGGAACCAGTTTTGAATGTAACGCAAAAATTGGGATTACGACGCCCTACAGCATTTAAAAATTGGGTTTCTGATCATGATCTGCAAAATTTTCTGAACTTAGCAGGTTTTCAGACGGTGACAAAAGGGCGATATATGTTATTGCCCATGTATATTCCATTGTTATCAACATTCTTTAATTCATTAGTTGTTCATTTTCCTTTGATTAGGCGTGCTTGTTTGAACGAGTGGATTATTGCCAGGCCTGCCCTTCGTAGCTTTAGCGAAGTAGGGACTGCACCAGCAAACAGTAAATCTGAATCGACAGTCTCAGTGATTGTGCCTTGTCGCAATGAAAAGGGTAACGTAGAGCAAGCCGTTTTGAGAACTCCAATCATGGGTGCAAAAACAGAAATTATTTTTGTCGAAGGTCACTCAGCTGATGGCACGTTAGATGAAATTAAAAGAGTGTCAGAAAAGTATCCTGAAAGGAATATCAGTTGGTATGTGCAAGATGGCAAAGGTAAAGGCGATGCTGTGCGTAAAGGTTTTGCTCATGCAAGTGGCGATATTTTAATGATCTTAGATGCTGATCTTACCGTGCCACCAGAAGAGTTGCCTAAATTTTTTGATGCACTGGTGAGCGGCATGGGAGAATTTATTAATGGCTCGCGCCTTGTGTATGGCATGGAATCTCAAGCAATGCGTTTTTTAAATTTGCTCGCTAATTTCTTTTTTAGCAAACTATTTTCTTGGTTGTTGGATCAGAAAGTAAAAGATACTTTGTGTGGTACTAAAGTTTTATGGGCGCATGATTATAAAAAAATTGTAGCGAATCGTCACTTTTTTGGAAACTTTGATCCATTTGGTGATTTTGATTTATTGTTTGGCGCGGCAAAATTAAATTTGTGTATTGTTGATATGCCGGTGCACTATAAAAATCGCACGTATGGATCAACGCAAATAAGGAGATTTTTACATGGATGGATTTTATTGGGCATGAGTTTAGTGGCAATGAAGAAATTGAAGTTTAGATAGAGGTAATTGTCAAAAAAAAGGAAAATATATGGACGTAAATTTTACATTAAAAGATGTCATTAGTTTTAAAGGTCAGTTGATTACATTAGCCGTTACTACACTGGCTATTGCGTACATATTTAGCGGTTCTTTATCCGAATTCAGGCCTAGCAGCAAAAGTTCGTATGTTTTACAAGTAACTCCAGAAGTAATAAAAAAATGGGGACATGAACCGGCACATGTTAAAACAGGTTTTTATTGGCATGAGTTTATTAATTTTGATGTGGTAAAAAATGATTTTTTAATCAACGCAATTATTTGGTTTGATTTCGATCCAACAAAAGTAAAATTAGAAGATATAGAAAAGTTTTCATTTACCAAAGGAAGCATTCATCAAAAATCAGCTCCTTTAGTTAAAAAGATTTCTGACACGTTAACGTATGTTGAATATAATCTGCGTATACAATTCAACTCAATTTTTGATTATTCACGTTTTCCCTTGGATGATCACAAAATATATTTAAATCTTATTAATAATTCGGTAGATGCGCAAGATGTGGTGTACGATGTTGCGCCGGATGATTATGTAGTGCCAGAGTATGTTTTTCTTGGCGGATGGGGCATTGCTTCCCATGATGCTGCAGCAGGTTATACCCAATACTTGCTATCTAAAGATACTAAAGAGACTAAGCATCCAAAAATTCTTTTTTCTTTAGGCATTAAAAAACAGGATTTCAGAGAGTTATTGCTACTGTTTCTGCCTGTTTTTTTTATTTTCTGTTTTAGTATATTAACTCTTTCACCATATTTTCCCTCTCCTATGGGCTCAATGTTATCACTTGTAACGGCATTTATGGCATATACTATTGTGGTTGCCCATATGGTTCCTGATGTTGGATACTTCATTTTAATTGATTATTTAATGCTTTTTTTATTGTTATCTATTTTTGTTATTTTTTTAATCAACTTTCTAGGTGCTTTACCCCCTGAGATCTTTTCAAAGGAAAAATTTGAACATATAAAGTCAATCGCTCAAATTGTAATATGTATAGCTCTTGTGATAGTTTCTTATTATCTAGCTAATGTATTTATGCTTGGTGCTTAAAATCTATCTTTATGAAGAACTCAAGGTTATGTGCGCAACCGCAGTGCAAATTAAATAAAAATGGTATTCTAGGTATGATAATGTAAACAAGGCCATTTTGTAACGAGATTATTAATGCAAAAAATAAGTATCATTATTCCTGCTTATAATGAAGAACAACGAATAAAACGTACTCTCCAAACGTATATCGCATACTTTAATAGATTAAAAGATCAATTATTGCTTGATTATGAGATTGTGGTTGCCCTTAATGGGTGTAAGGATGACACACTTGGTGTTGTGCAAGAAATACAAAAAACCACACCCGAATGTTTTTATATTGATCATCCTGAATCCGGTAAAGGATTGGCTATAAAAGAAGGGTTTCTTGATGCCATACAAAGATCCAATGATTTGATAGGCTTTGTCGATGCTGATATGGCGACATCACCGCAAGCTTTTTATGATCTGATTGTTCACCTCAATGACGCAGATGGCATTATTGCATCTCGTTATATGAAAGAATCAAAAATATCACCACCTCGTCCGTTGATTAAACGTTGGGGAAGTAAATTGATCTATGAACCGCTGGTGAGATTGTTGCTTGGTTTACGTTATAAGGATTTGCAGTGTGGTGCAAAAATATTTAAGCGACATGTAGTCATGAGCATTGCCCCACTGATGATGATGACGCAATGGGCTTTTGACGCAGAAATGCTTTATCTGTGCAAAAATGCTGGATTCAAAATTAAAGAATTTCCAACTGAGTGGTATGATCAAGCGGGAAGTAAATTAAAATATTCATCAGGTTTGAAGATGCTTGGATCGATTATTAAACTTCGATTGCGCAATTCAATGTTTAAACGATTTTTTTCGTATTGATGGCATTATTAAAAAAGATAATTTGTGGAGGGTTAATTTTTTTAATAATGCAGCCTTCTGATTCTAATAGTCCCCTTTGTATTTCTTTATACAAGAATGTGCGTGACGAGTTTATCGAGTGTTTATATTGTAATCGGGAATATCAGACGTGATTACTGTAAATAAATTCATACATAGTTTCTATTTTCTTGTCTAATTCTATTGGAGCTTGTGCACGTAAACAGTGACTTGCGGCTTTGTTGCCATAACCCAATGAAACCCATGTATCGTGCAGAGTGAATTCTAAGTTTGATTTCATGCGAGCAATGGATTTGTCATTGTGGTAAAAAACCCAATGTTCATCTTCTTTTTTTGCAGTAATTTCCGGATGCAACGTAAAATTATAAGAACTTTGTTTGTCGTTAAAAGTTTTTTCTTTTGAACTCCACCAATCGGTGATAGTGATGGTGTTATTCTCAACGCACACAGTTCTGTGTGCCTCAAGGCCAAATCGACTATACAGATTATGTGACGCAGACACGATATTTTGCGTGTCTGCAAGAGTGATTTTATTTTTCCAGCCTTCGTATAAAACTTCGGCGGACGCAGCAGGAATATTGAGGGCAAATAATCGTTCATCAAAAAGAACAGGTTCCTGATTGGTCACATAAAAAGTGTTGTGAACAGCCACTGACCTAAAATGGTTACGCCATATTTTTGATGGCGTGTAGGTGTAACTTCCTGGATCAATAATTATGGGAGTGCCATGTGCGGCTAAGGTGATGCTTAATGCATCGTTGTGCATGTGCCCTGAGGATTGGCGTTTATGGTAGGCGTGATGGCGGAGGGTGAGGTGCAGTTTTTCATTTTTGAAAATGGAGAGGCCGAAGAGGGGATAAGATTTTATCCCTTCGATACATTTTTTTTCCTGGCTTTGCCAGCTAAAAAATACCAACTTCCCCGAGTCATCATCACCAATTTTTATCATCTCATTATCATTAATTGTGCACCACCAAATAAATTCATGCATGCGTTTATGCTTCGCCTTAAAATCATCTGATAAAGGCAAATTAAATTCCTCACACAAAAATACAAAGTGATCAAACATTTGGGTGACTAGTGTGTGATATGCTGTGCTGCCTTCGTAGCTTGTTCCTTCATTAAATATTTGTTTATCAAATTCGCGCAACATTTCTTGATAGCACCAGTTTCTCTTCTTAATGATGCTAGGAGTGCCCTCAAAAAACCAACACAAATAAAAATAGCCTATTAAATCAGCAAGGTAATGATTTGAAGTTCTGCCATCATATGTTTCCCAATTATTTTCCAGATAATGCATGTGATCATCAAGAGAACAAGTAAATTTTCGCCAAAATTCGAGTGTAATTAATCCTGAATTTTTAAAATAATGCCACGCCCAAATCCAATTAATGGCACGAACACCAACTTCCATGGGGCTTGCCCAGTTAATGCCAAGCATATATGGATTTTTTGTGAGCCAATCGGTGATGTGTTCGACAAATGTTTGTGCATATTTTTCATCATGCGTGATTTCATACGCTTGGCCTAAGATCACCAAATGCTGAAAGCGTGAAAGTTCCCAAGGAGTTTTTATGTCTTTAAGCAGGTCATCAGTTTTACCGACTTTAATTTTTATATCTTTGTAAAAAGAAGTGGAGTCAAAAATATAATCAGCGCTAGAATTTTGGCTTTTTAATTTAAAATCTTCATGCCAGGGAAGATGTGTAAATTTTTGTGGACCTGAACCTAGAATGTCGAAGATATTTTGGGTGTAGAGATCGGCTTGCGTGAGTATTTTTTCTTGATCCTTCAAGTTCGTGCCAAATGGCACTCCCCTCAGGACGAACGGAGGGAAGATGTTTTCATGTGCAGAGGTATATTTTTTTGTGTGAGAAAAGTCTTCTTTACCCGTTCGTCCTGAGTCCATCACTTTGTTCAGGATAAAGTTCGCAATCGCGTTTACTCCTGAGCTTGTCGAAGGGGGCTCGGCCGCGTACTTGAAGGATGCGGGTATGATATTTTTATTAGCCCATGAACATTCCGTTCTCCCACTCAACGCCCTGCGTCGCCAGCGCAGCTCAAAGATTTTGCTACATATTTTATTTTTTGCAATGCGCAAACTCTGGCGTGGCCCAAGTTCAAAAATGCGTGATAGTTTATGTTTGATGGATTGTAGAGGCATTATAGTCTATTTTTTCTTACTACCAGAATTTGTTGCTTGGGCCTTCGTTGGTGTGGTTCCCAGCGTTGCAGATCCTTGAGTTGCATCAGCCATTGTTTGCTGCGCAGGTGCTCCTTTATTGGCTTGGTATGTTTTTAGATGAAATTTTGCACATTCTGATGCATTGCAAGCTAGACATAAAAGGAGATGGCAGGGGCAACACAACTTAGGTTGTTGTGCCGGATCGACTCCAATTTTATCCAAAAATTCAAGGGCTTGAGCCTGTGCATTGACACCAATAAGACCAAAGGTTGAATAAACTTCAGCCCTTTTTGTTTCTAAATTGTTTCCTCTAAACTGATCTACAGTTTTACTGCAAAAAAGAGTTTGCATTGTTGTAAGTAATGTGAATAAAAAAATATTTCTAAAATTCATGAAAAACTCCTGGTTGTTAGTTGTTATTCTAAATCTTTTTTAATCCAGTCTAAAAATAGTTCTTTGCGTTTTACATTGAATGATAAGCCAATTAATGTAATCGGTGTTTTGAGATGTACATATTTTTCGTAGTATCGCTGTTTGATAATTTGATTGAGGGCCAATTGAGCAGTGCTTTTGAATTTGAACTCAAATAGGAAAATACGTTTTTTAGTTTGAATTACTAGATCAATCCTCCCTACACTGCTTGTTACTTCAGATTGGCTATCAAGTCCCAGCGCATCCATCAAAACATGAAATAGAGAGTGATAATAGCTTTCAGTTTTTCCATGAAGATTATGAGGAATGTTGGCGAGTAAGCTTTTTAATGCAGTGCAAAAAAGCTTAATATTGTTTTCGTCCAGTGCACGTTTTAATTGAGCTGTCGTTTTTTCAACAGTTCTTTCATCATTTTTTACCAATGAAGCAAGGATATATCTTTTGAAGGATTGGCCAACTTCCTGATTTGGATAGGTGAGCGTATATTGTTGCGTTTCTTCATTGTATGTATTAATGGTAAGGTAGCCGGCTTGAAATAGGATTGGAATAATTGGTAATCTCCCGATTTCAAAAGTTCCTAAGGATTGAGCGCTTATTTCAGCATTTTCTAAATCTTCAAGCACCGTATATTGAGCCTTTAGCAGTTCCATTAAAAATCCGGGCGTTCCCGTTTCTAGCCAATGATTTGTAATATTTTGTGTATCAAAGCAACGAATTACTGAAAAAGGATTAAAAACTTTATCGTTTCCTCGTGAAAAGCGATAGCCATTATACCATGTTTGAATATCTTCAAATATTTTTTGTGTGGAGCTATTACTTTTTTTTGCAAATTGATCAGCGTATTCTTTAAAATATGAAGTTAGTTCTTCCTTGGTGTATCCCAATAAGGCGGCTGCTTCTGGTTCGAGCGTAATGTCATTTAAATTATTAAGGCCGGAAAAAATTGAAGTTTTTGAAAATTTGGTAACACCTGTTATGAAAACAGCATGAATGTAACCCTTTGCATCTAAACTCTTAATTACATTAAAAAAAAGTTTCATTACTTTTTGGATAGCCTTGGCTTTAACCAAATTATCTATGTTGTTAAGAATAGGCGAGTCATACTCATCTATTAAGATTACGACACTGTTTTTTTGTGATAATTCCGTTATTAATTTTTTAAATTTAGGTGCGAGTAATGTTTTGTCTGTTACATCAATGTCAAAACTTTTTCCTATTTCATCGAGTGTGTCCGAGAGGCTGCTTGCAAATTCTTGTGATGTTTCAAAGTTTTCATCAGAAAAATCTAATTGAATTACCGGGTGTTTTGGCCATTTGTAGTCGCTTTTTGAGATCCAAAGATCTTTAAATAACTTTTTGTTGCCGGAAAATAGCTCTTTTAATGTTGATATAAGTAAAGATTTACCAAAGCGACGAGGGCGTGATAAAAAATAGAGTCTTCGCTTGGTGATCAAATGATGGATAATCTGCGTTTTATCAATGTATAAATAATTATTATTGATCATCAGTGGAAAATTGCTTACATCAACTGGTAATCGCTTCATAATTAAATCTCCTGAAAAACCGCAGGTAAAACGCCTAACATGTAACTGAAGTAGTTTAATATAGTTTTTTTGCTATAGCTATACTATTTATGTGCTACATATTTTATTGCGTGCAATGAGTAAACTTTGGCGTGGACCGAGTTCAAAAAGACGTGAGAGTTTATGTTTGATGAGTTGTGTAACCATTACTATTGAGCTTTGTTTTTTTCTTTCATTGTTATTTCTTAAAAAATCTCCTGGGTTTAACGTATGTTTTTACTTTTTCACACTTTCTATAGGAACATTATCATGTAATGGATTAGTGCCCAATGTAATTGAAGACATTGTTTGTGGCGCAGGTGCATCACTACTCTGATGTTCTGCTTTCCAACGTGTACGAGATGGTCGTTCGTAATTGCGAAGTATTGCACAATAATCAGCAGAACAATCATTGCATTTTTTGAAAAAAATACATGGGCAGCAAAGAAAGGCGCACCGTTGCGTTGTCGTAAGAACATCAGGAGAAGGTTTCATGCTATAGACGTTGGGCGTGAGAATAAAAAATGAAAAAACTAGTAATGCCCCTAATTTCATGGAATCGCACTTTCTTCTTTGGAGTTCAGTAAATTTTTCTCAGTATCTCAGTCGCAAAAAAAGAGTCAACAATAAAAAAGGGCTTTGCTCTTTTGGAACAAAACCCTCTTTTGTTGTTTTAAAGTTTTTTATTGATCCATTGATGCTTGTGTAGGTGCGGCTTTATAACCAAGGTTAGTTGCTAATGGTCCAGGAGTAAAAGGTTGAAATGTTTTTGCGCCAGAATCAGAAAGTGATAGCGTTGCGCGAGCTGTGGTCAATTGTTTTTTTGCTCGCTCTAATCCTTCACGATTACAATTTTCCATACAGCAACCTAATGTCGCACAAGGCAGGGCAATGCAACAGGTAGCTGCAATTGTGCAGCAATCATATGCTGATTCTGCATAACTAATTGCTTTTATTTTTGGTGCAGCAGCAGAGGCTCTCTGTGGTAGTGAGTCCATAAATGTCACAGCTCTTTGGCGTAATATTTGTGTGTTATCGCTAGCGAATGAATTTTGCATTAGAATAAGCAAAGAAAATAATGCTACTGTAAAATGTTTCATGAATAACCTTGTGTTTACATTAAAAATTAAAAAAATACATTTGATTTATAAGGATAGCGTAACGCAAGGAATAGTCAAAACGAAAAGGGCTTAGTTCAGGGCTTTTTTTGCTTTCGATCTCGTCTCATAACGATGTGATGCAATTGTGGCTAAAGGTTGTTCGCTTATGGGCAGTTCATGTTGTTGGTGCTTGAGTGGATCATGTAACTGATCTTGTTTACCATGACGATGGCCGCTTTTCCAACCTTTAAGATATCCACGAGCGTGACCAACTTTCTTACCTTTTTCATACTCAGCGCGATTAGCCTCAGCTTTACCAATATCTTTTCCTGTTTTATATATGAAAATGCTGGCAATTCCGACAACTAATCCTTGTACAACATAAGGTTCCCAACTTGCCAATGCCAAAGATGATTGTGTTAAAAGTAATAGAGTCAAAAATAGGTTGGTCGGTTTCATGATCTTACAAATCCGTTATTATTGTTTATAGGCGATACAAAAGGGTTATTTATAAAAATGGTATCAAAAGTAACGTAAGGAATCAATAAATGGTTCTTCGTAAATTGTCAAAAATTCAAATTGACATATTTTGTTTTTCTGGTATGGTGGATTATAGAGATCTATTTTATTAATCATTCTAGGGAGAAAAACATGTTTTCAAGAAAAATCATTTTTAGCTTATTGGGCGTAGTTTTATTGTCGGCATCAGCACAGGTTGAGGCTTCTGCTGCTTTAGGTCGGGCTGCACGCACTGTAGCAAGATCTGTAGGGTTCAATATAGGAATGGGTGTAGGATTGGGTGTGACCGGAGTAGCAACTGCGGCAGCTAATTGGCCTGAGAAATCAGATTATAGTAAATGGCCGACACTTGCTTTGCAAGCGCAGCAAATGTTGCTACGTAATAGATGGAGCAATGAAACTTTAGAACAAAAAATGAAAGAAAAAGCTAAGAATGCAAAACCAGGATATATTATTGCTCCACCATTAGCTGGTTTGGCTCTTGCATTGTGCACCTCTGGGGTGGCGGCACCGGTACTTGTTGGAGTTGCAACAGGAGCTGCTTATGGGCAACTGCTTTTAGATGCTCCTGTATTTGGCGATAAGCCAATCAGAAATGAAATTGTTGGCATGGCTCAAGATGCAATGAATCTTGATTTGATCGACGCAGAATTAAGCAAGCCTAACAGGCAATAAATAATGTATCCCCTCTTGTAACTAAGGGGGGATTTTAATGAGAAGGAGATAAAGCATGAAAAATTTTATACGTATGTTTGTAATTTCATCTTTATGTTTGGCTGGTGCAAATCAAACATTGTACTCATCAGAATCATTATTGAGTAATGTGAGTTCAGTAATACACACATACCCAAAAACCGCGATAGCTTTAACTACTGTTGCTGCGGCAGCTGGAGCATTAAAATTTTTCAACCAACCGCTCAAATTAGAAGGTACAATTGAAAATGCAACTGACCAGCAGATACTCAAAGATTTTTACGTGATGACGTATGCGCCCACTCAGGATAAGATTCAAGTTTCAGACAAACTTTCTCTTGATTACATTTGCAATGCAATTGAAAGCGGCAATAAGCAAAAATTAAATAATCACTACGCAGATACAACAGAAAAAATATTTGATGAACAAGCTCAAATGTCTATCAAAAAACCGAATGCTCCAGAAAGAGCTACAAAAATTATAGATGGTATTCCGTCTGGTGTGATGGGAACAATAGTTATTTATGTTTCAGGATTTTCCGGCCAACATAGTCATGCGCCAAAACTGTATCCAGTAAACAGTGTGCATACGGTGCATAGAATGTACGAAAAAGGTATGCTTGATAATGTGCATACTATTTCATACTCTGGTCCGCATCAAGATCGTTTGACGTTCAACTACGGTCAAGAATTAGATCAAATATGTTTGGACAGAGTTTATAAACTTACGGTGCAAAGAAATCCAAATGCTAAAGTTGTACTTTTTGGTATTAGTGCTGGCGCCACAATTATTTTAAATTATCTTGCAAATGAAAAGTATGGCAATGTGGAAAACGTAGGCAATGTTACTGTGTTCAATTATATGCATAGGCCAAGTAGGTTTGCGCATGAAGATCCAGTGAGATTTCCACATTTAGATTCAGTAATTTTAGAATCGCCAGCAATTTCATTTGATGATGTTATTGCATCGCTCAAAACAAGTGACTATAAATGGGGTAAAATTCCTCATAGGTGGACACTGCCATGGTTATTTTATCACTATTTTCCCAATTATAAGCCAGGTAAAACTAATGATGAAATTTTGGCTACCTACAAAAATATTCCGACTCATATAAAGATTTTTTTAGGTAACTTAGAGCATGATCAGGTGGCAAACAGATTTTCTACGGCACAAATCTATTGTGATCTAAACACCGACGGGCGCCAAGTAATCAACTACGAATATAAGGGCAAGGAAGCCCAGCATGGCCGCTTAGGGGGACACCCAGAATACCAAAAGGCGGTTAAGAATTTTTTGAAAAAATATGGCCTAGATCATTTAGGTTAAAAGAACAAAATAATCCAGGAGAAATCTGCCCAAACAGCCCGACTGTATTTTCTATTTGACAATTTGATTTCCTGCTGTATCATAGATACTAATAGGTTATTTATATTGCAAAAGAAATGGGGGAACAATGGTTTCTAAAAAGGTTATTTTAGGTTTATTAAGTTTTATTTCTTTAATTCAATTTACTCATAGCTCTGGTTCCTATATTCCTTCATGCACATCTTTAGCTTCAGCTATACAGACATATCCCAAAACATCTATTGCCCTTTCTTCGTTGGTGCTAGCTGCAGGTGGCCTTTATTTGTGGAATAATCCTATGAAAGTAAGTCCAAAATTAGAAGATTTTCATCTTCTTACCTATATGCCAACTGATGCGGTTGATAATGCAGATAACAAGTTATCTATTGATGATATTGATCAAGCGATCAAAACAGGAAATCGCACAAATTTGAATGGTCGCTATACTGCTATGGCTGATAAATCTGTAAAGCTTGTGTCTGATATACCAAGCGGTGTTACAGGAACTCTTTATATCTATGTTTCTGGACTTGCAGGAAGATCGAGTTCTGCTCCCTATCAACATCCAAGTAATGGCGCAGCTACCGTATATAAATTGTTTGAAAGAGGAATAATTAAAAATGCACCCTGTGTTTCTTTTGCAGGGCCAACACAATATCGTAGAACAGTAAATTTTGGACAAGAGTTGGATCAAGAATGTCTTAATATGGTGTATGAGGAGGTTGTCAAAAGAAATCCTCAAGCAAAGATAGTTTTCTTGGGTGTTTGCATAGGTGCAACAACCATTTTAAATTATCTTGCCGGACCACTTGGAGGAATTGAAAAATTCTCTCATCTTCATGCTGTTGTGCTTGAATCGCCGTATATTTCATTTAACGAAGTTGTGCGGCATATGGGTAATAGTTATCTGCCATTCGGATTAAAATGGTTGTTGCCGGCTGTTTTTAAACAATGGTTTATAAATGCTAAAACAGATATCTCTAGCACACAAATTCTAAAATCCTATAAAAATATTCCAACCAACGTAAAAATGTTTATAAGTTGTTTGAAGAATGATGCAGTATGTTCAAGGCAAAATATTGAAAAAATTAAAAAAAGCCTGGATGGTAACCTCCAAGAACCGGTGCAAGTTTTTGATTGTCCGGCAGTTTATCAATATGAAGGTACTACAAAAACAGCAAAGCATGGTCGCCTGTTTGGGATTTCTGAAAATCAAACTGCTATCACAGATTTTTTAAAAAATCATGAATTAGATCACGTAACTTAAATAAAAAATATATAGCAAAAAAGAATTATATGAGGATTGTATGATGTTTAGCCTTTGTAAAAAATCATTTTTAGCTTTTGCGGCATTATTGCTATTTTCCAATGAAATATGTGCTACTCGATTGCCAGCGCCTGCTCCACAGCAACAAGAAATGATTGCTCAGATGCAGATGCCTCCAAATCAGGTTAAACCTTTTTGGTTAGCAATGGCAGATTCTCTAGGCAGATCATTGGTAGGTGGTCAGAAAAGATGTCTACAAGCTTGTGTGAGGGCATGCATTAGATCGGGAGCAGCAATAGCTAGCTGTTTGCGTTCAGATAGAGATGAGGATGAGCAAGCATAGTTCAGAAAATAAATTTTCTGTATAACGGGCACAAGGTGCAGTAATTCAAATTGACATATTTTTATTTGACGATAGAATGTTTTATGTAGATGTATTTTATTAATAATTTAAGATGGAGAAAACCATGTTTTCAAGAAAAATAATTTTTAGCGTAATAAGTGTTGTTTTGTTGTCTGCATCGGCACAAGTTTCTGCTTCTTTCGTGGCACGTGAAATTGCAAAAAAATATGCTCAATCAGCTTCTGCTATGTTAGGTCGCGTTGCGAAAAATACAGCTCGATTTGTAGGATTTAGCACGGGATGGGCTCTAGGTGTGGTAGGTATCGGAGCAGCTACAGGGATGAATTATCTTCCAAGAACATCAGAAAATTATAGCCATTTATCAACAAAGTCTTTGAAAGAGGAACAAGTGGCGCTTCAAGCTAAAGTGAGTGCTCCTGGTTTAATAAGACCTGAATATAGATATGCTCCAGCATTAGCTTCAGCTGCTGGTATGATAGTAGCCTTAAGCACACGAGGAATGGTGTCACCTGCAGTTATTGGACTTGCTACAGGAGCAGTACCTGCTCAAGTTTCTCTCGATCAAAAGACAATGTTCAGTTTTGTCCAGAATAAACACAAGCTTAATATAATTAATACTGAGCTTGCAAAACGTCCTGAACCTACTGAACCGGAAGTTACATCAAACACCGATGATAATAACAAGTAAATAATTGATAAAATATATAATCGGGCAGGAGCTGATATCTCAATTTGAAAATATCAACTTCTGCCCGATTTTTAATTGTACGCTAATCTGCTAAGCTAATCATAGTTGATATATTTTTAAGCTATGAATGGAATTTTGCATGTTTTTACTTCGATGTAGATTATGGTTGGGAATAATCTTTATTTGTATGTCCCTGGGCTTGCCTTCAGTTGCTCAGACCTCTTTTTTACCCGCATCCAATCTGTATGTACGATCAGTTTTTCAAGATCATCCAATAAGTAGTTCCATTGTTAGTGCAGCAGCTATGATTGCTTTATGGTATACATATGTTCAAGTAACTTCTAAAAATAAAGATGTGAAAGTTAAACTAGTAGAGTTTAACCCAAAAAATTCTGATGCTCAAATTCGTCCAAGCTATCTTTTTGCTGCCGGCATAGCAGAAACGCATGACCAAGCATGGTGGTATGCAAAAAAAACTGATGACCTGCCATATTATCGATATAACAATCTTGTGCCAGCATTGCCATACACGATGGATGGCCGTATTTTTACCTATGATTATCCTGATACAACTTCTTGGTTTTGGCGTGTAAATTGGACGCAGACAAGTTTAGGTCAATGGAACGAAGTTGCAGGTTTTAAAAATGCTTTTGACCAAGCAATTGCACACACGCATGCACCACAAAATAAATATTTTAATCTGAACGGCATGTCTCGCGGGGCAACCACAATCTTGAATTTTATGGGATTGCATGGAAATAAATCGCAATACACATCTCGCGTAAAATCGTTAATCGTCGAATCTCCGTTTGCAACCACAAAAGATTTAGCTAAAAACATGCTGAGCAAAATATATCTTGATCAAGTTCCAGGCATGTCCACACTTGCGCACTCATTAGTGAGCGTTGCATTCTGGCAACATGATACTGCGGGCGAGTGTGCGATTGATGCAGTAGAAAATATTCCAACCGATGTGCCAATCATGCTTGTTTGTTCAAAAGAAGACACGGTAGTTCCTGCATCAAGCACTATCGCATTGTACAAAAAATTACGTGCAACGGGACATAATAAAGTTCATATCTTTGTCGCTGATCACGGAATACATGGCAGAATCTTACACGATAAAGACGGCGTGCGTTATCAAAATGTAGTGCAGGCATTCTATAAAAAATATGGCTTACATCATAATGCTCAGTTAGCAGAGTTGGGACAAGTTGATTTTGATGCTTGCCAGCCATAAAAAAGGAAAATTGTTTAAATGATATTGAAAATCTAATCTTTTTTAGAACCATCTGTATTTGACTGTGTAAGATTAGGTGTTGTAGATTTAAGCGCAGGAGTAGCAGGTGTATCTACTTCATTTTTAAACAGTAAACTTTCAGTTGTACTTGGAACTAAGCGTACCTTGCCTGATTCTTTTAATCGATCTCGCACGGATAGCATCACTCTTTTTATTCTGCAATCACCATTAACATGCACAAAACGACAAGAAGAGGCCCATTTTAAATCGGTTGGCTTTTCATGGGTATCATTTTTGGTAAATCTTCCTAATGAAATATGTGCATTAAATTTTGTAAATTGACCGATTGCTAAGTTTTCTTGTTCAAAATTCCATCTCATTCTTTGATTCAATTGCATCAAGGGTGTTTTGCATGATGACGCTATTTTTAAAACACACCAATCTCTATCTTTTCCCATAATTTCCAATTTTCCGCAGCGAATTTGTGAACAGATATCAAATGCTTCAGAAGTGCTGGCCACATGTTGCGTGCATTTTTTATATGATTCAACATCTTGGTCCGTCACGTCTTTTACTGCTTCAACTGTGATGTGCAATTTATCTGGTGGCATCACATCAGTATCTAAAAAAAAACCTTGTTCTGCTGCTTTATCTTGTATTTGTTTTTGCAACGCAACAAGTTGCTTTTTAATAGCCCCTAAATTTTTTGAAGCAAATGGAATGGCTATGAACACATCATGGCTTGAGCTAACAATTACTTGATTGTGCATTAAAAATAAGCAAAAAAATAATAGATACAATGTTTTCAATGCAATTTCCCAAACATTAATCGAAGAACGAAAAAAATGGGTTTTCGAAATTATATATATAGCTTTAAAAAAAAAGCAATAAATTAAAAGAAATCGATTAAAGAAACATGCGATCGTCAGTTTTGAAGAATATAATTTTTAGCAGAGTTAGGATAAACTGATTTTGAGGCTGGGTCAGCCCTAAAAAAAACTTAGTTCTTTATTTCTGTGTTTATGGTATGGTTAATTTAATACATATAATTAATGCATAAGGAGTAATGATATGAGTACAAAAAATGAGCTATCACGTATAACACTAGATATTCCTAAAATAGATCACAGGAAACTTAAATCACTGGCGGCCAATCTTGGCGTCAGTATGCGTGAAATTATTCTTGAATCGATTCAAGAGCGGTTGGCAAAAAAGGTTGAAGAGGGTGAATGCCCTTATAGTCACGAACCTAACGAGGAAACTATCAAGGCCATTAAAAATGCTCGACAAAGAAAGGGGCTTGTTAAATCAAAATCAGTAGACGATCTTTTCAAAAAATTAGGTTATTAAATGTTGCAATTGATACACCAAAAAAGATTCGAAAAAGATTTGCAAAAGCTTCTTGATGGTGGTAAGGATCAAAAGAAAATTAAATCTATTATTACTTTGCTAATTCAAGGTAAAAAATTACCTCCTAAAAATAAGAATCATAAGTTAAAAGGAAAATTTGCTGGTTTATGGGAGTGTCATATTGAGCCAGATTGGTTGCTCATTTATGATAAAACTGTAACTGAACTTATTTTGATGAGAACAGGGTCCCATTCTGAACTTTTTAAATGAGGCGAAAAGTGATATGCGATTTACAGGTCATTATCTAAAAGAAGGCAATATCAACTTTTTCATCCCTGATCCATTGCCGCCATCTCCCCCATTACAGTTAAACGATGAAATGTTAACGCTGCATGGTGATGCAATGTTTCATTTGAGTAAACTCAATGAAGTGATCAATGCTATGCCAAATTCGCATAGTTTCATTCAAGCATTTTTGCTTAAAGAAGCACTTCTTTCTTCTGCTATTGAGGGAATTCATACAACATTATTGGATGTGTACACGCAACCATTACTAGACGAAAAACCAAACAAAAATACACAATTAGTTTTGAACTATACAAAAGCATTGCAAGCGGCACTTGATGCATTAAAGCAACATGGGTTAGATAATGCATCAGAAATTATTGTAGCGGCGCATAAAGAATTAATGGAGCTGGAAAATGATGATCATGCAGATCCGGGCAATTATAGAAAACACCCAGTCAGAGTAGGTAATCTTATTCCGCCGCCACCTATATTAGTTGCACAATGTATGAATGATCTTGGTGCGTACATCACTACTGATCACACCCAGCCTTCGCACAAGCCCTTCGACAAAGGCTCAGGACTAAAGGCACAAGGTGGAGTTTATCCTGAACGAAGTGAAGGGGCGGGCGCAGCCATTCCACCATTAATTAAAGCAGGATTAGTGCATGTCCAATTTGAAACGATTCACCCATTTTTAGATGGCAATGGTCGCATAGGGCGATTACTCATTGTTTTGATGTTGGTAGAATCTGGGTTGCTTTCAAAACCAATTTTGTATCCATCCTATTATTTTAAGAAACATCAAATGGAATACTACCAAGGTCTTGATGGTGTAAGAACGCTTGGAGATTTTGAGAGTTGGATTATCTATTATTTAACTGCAATCAGAGATAGTAGCATTGATGCATACAAACGCATTAAAGATCTTCAAGCATTACAAGAACGGTTGACTCAACGTATTGCGCAATCGTCAGCAAAAGAACCAACGACCAAACTTCGTGCATTATCAGTTCTTTTTAGCTATCCGGTAATTAGTGCTACTAAGCTCAGTGCAGAATTGGATATCGCTTATAATACTGCGCGCCAAGTCATCACTGATTTTATGGAGCTAGGCTTTCTGGTTGAGGAAAACGAGCAAAAGCGTGGCAAATTATTTAAATTTCAAGATTATTTGGTTGTTCTTGAACAATCATATGATCGATAATGCAACTTATATTCCTCATGTTATACCCTTAGCTCGATTGAAATTTTTGACCTTTAAATGATTTCTCCATGAAATATCGGAGTGTATATCCGAGTTTTCATAGTATTCCTTTATTTTCGGAAACCTCTTACTTCAGTAAGGGGAGGAGAAAATAAGCGTAGCAAAATAACTTTTAATAAACTATGTATTAAAGAGAAGATTTTTGCAAGAAGATACAAAAAATGATACTTTATATACATAGTAAATATAATATAAAATTTCAACTGCATATTTCAAACAGCATATCTTGTGGTATAAATGCTTCGCACTATTTCTATCAAACTTATAACAACAAAAGAGCAGCGAGAGAAGCTCACACAATTACAAAAAACATTTAATCGTGCATGTAATCTTGTATCAGCAATAGCGCAAGAAAATCGTTGTTGGAATCGAGTCGATTTGCATCACTTGTCTTATTATAAACTTCGTTCAAGTGAAGTTGATGAGAAGAAAGAGCTTGGTTCTCAAATGGTGTGCAATGCGATTAGAGCTGTGTGTGATGCCTACAAAGTTTTGAAAATTAATAAAACAAAACAGGTTCCAAAAATTAATTTTAGAGATAACGCGAGTGTGCATTTTGATAAACGCACTTATACATTGAAAAATGATGGAGTATCTCTTTATACATTATCCAAACGTGTTTTTCTTCCGATGTATGCAGGAGAATTTCAGCAACATTATCTGCAGCAGGGAAAGCCCAGAGAAGCAGAATTAATTTGCAAAAAAGGGGAATGGTTTTTTAATCTGGTTCTTGATATTCCCCAAGTTGAGTTACGATTAACAACAGGAAAGATTTTAGGAGTTGATCTAGGAGAAAATAATCTTGCAGCAACATCCTCAGGAAAACTGTTTGGTGGTGGTCGGTTACGGCATGAGCGAGATAGCGCATTAGCTTTACGAGCAAAACTTCAGTCCAACGGTACCAAGAGTTCAAAGCAACTCTTGAAGAAAATCTCAGGCAAAGAAGCTCGACATGTAAAGCATGTAAATCATTGCATTAGTAAACAGATCATTCAAGAAGCCATAGCGACTGATTGTGACACTATAGCCATGGAGTCGCTTACTAATATTCGCTTGCGAATTAAGGCTGGCAAAAGAGTTAGGTCGCGTTTGCATAGATGGTCATGGGCACAGCTACAAGATTTTGTATCGTATAAAGCTCAAGATGCGGGATTAAAAATAGTATTTGTTAATCCCGCATATACAAGCCAAATGTGTTCAGAATGTGCCACTATTGGAGTTCGTCGTAAGCACCAGTTGCTTTGTAAAATTTGTGGAGTCCAACGGCACAGTGACTTGAATGCAAGTCGCAATATCCGTAGGATTGCAGTGTCTGCCGATACTGTAATGGGTGCTGTAAGCCGCCCAAACGTAGCAACTGCATAATAAGCAGTTGACTATAAAGCTTTCCACTTTAGTGGAGAGTTGTTTACATTTGGTCTGTTGCGGGCAAGTGCAAAAAAAGGGCCATGCATTTTTTTGCACTTGCCCCTTTATCATCGCAAAAAAAATTAAGTTAATTTTTAAATTCTTTTTCAAAGCCAACATACACCTCTGGGCTAAACCCTTCATGTATAAAATCAGATTGCTTAAACCCTAATTTTGTATAGAAGTTACAACTTTTTTTATTAAGTCGTCGGGTTATCAGAACAATTTTTTTTGTATTTGGCAGTTGTTCCAGGACCATATTCATTAACTTTGTACCAATCCCTTGTTTTTGAACAGATGTATCAACTGCAAGTATGCTTATATATACTTCATTCTCATTATTGGTTGATTCAAAAGATATAAAGCCAATTATTCGATTATCTATCTTTGCGGTGAAAAAATATTTTCCTGATTTCTTGAAGTCCTCATATTCGCAAGCAAATATTCCTCTTAAATAGGCTTCCAGATCATTACATGTGATAATATCTTTATATGCTTGTATGCATGATGCAACAAAGAGCTCTTCTGCTACTTTTAAATCTACTTCTTGAGCGGGTTCTATGGTTAGTAAGTTGCTAGGCATAGTTGATAATTCCTTTTCACAGCCAACATAACGTTCTGGTGAATATTTGTGATGCATATAAGGAGAATCCTTAAATCCAATGCTATGATAGAATCTGCTGCCGCCAGTATTTACTTTACGGAATATGACCAGCAGTTTTTTTGTCTCAGGTAGTTTTTTGGCAATCGCATCCACCAATTGAGTACCAATTTTATGGCGCCATAATTCAGGATCAACGGCGCATTGCCTAATGTACGTTTCTCCTTCATTTTCTCCAGGTTCAACCGCTATGTACCCGGCAGTTTGTTGTCCGACTTTTGCCACTGCGCAGTGAAAGCCGGGCATCTCCTTCATGTCTCTTGCCTCATCCTCAAATGCTGCGTGCAAAAAAGCTAGAAGGTTATCAACCTTGAGCACCTCAAGAGGTATATCTTTATAGGCATGCGCAAATGCTTTTACAAAAACTTCTTGAGCCTCTTTGAGATCACCTTGCGTTTGCCATTCGATAGTAACTTTATCTTCAGATGCTTTATTATCTTCGTGTGCAAGAATTGCTCCATTACATGTAATGAATAGAGTCATGAGTGTGCTGAGTATGGCAGATTGTGTTTTACTCATTAGGTTCCTATGGTATTGAATTAAAAGTGCTGAACGTGTTATCCTGAACGAACAGTAAAAAAATGACGACTAAGTGAATAATTCTATTTTATCATAGAGGTAGCATAATATGAAGATCAATAAAAAGCGTTACGTAATGTGTTGTGTGTTTTTCTTTAAAACTTTTTTTGCAGTAGCCCCCCTCTCTTTGTCAGAAACAGATTTGGTCGATATTGCCGAAATTAATGCTCGTATCCTTCTTGATATGCGCTATGCAACGGTCGATAATTTTACCAAACAGAAAATTTACGATTCGCCAAAATGTTATTTTAGGCGCGCTGTAGCGCTAAAACTAGATGCCATACAACAGGAGTTGGAAAAAATTGGGCTTGGGCTCAAAATTTGGGATGGCTATCGTCCGCTATCGGCACAACGAAAATTGTGGGCCGTACTTCCTGATCGACGCTTTGTTATGCCGCCGGAAATAGGATCTCGGCACAATAGAGGCGCGTCGGTTGATCTGACTATTGTGGATAAACATGGTAATGAAATTGTAATGCCAACCGGATTTGATGAGTTTAGCCCGAAGGTCCATCCGGACTATATGCAGTTGCCAAAGAAGGTGATCAAAAATCGCCAGCTGCTTAAAAATATTATGGCCAAGCATGATTTTCTGCCAATCAAAACCGAGTGGTGGCACTTTGATCATAAAGATTGGGCCACGTATGATCTTTTAGATATTTCGATTTAGGATTGTTGTGCTGCGCTAGATCATTAATATTTATACAATAAAAAAGATTATTGTTGGGAAGAATCTTTGCTTTCTCCCAACAATAATCAAATAAGCTATGTATTGTATTATTGTTGTTTAGTGTTTGCTTTTTGAAATGCTGCTTTAAACCTTGGGTTCAAAGAACAAGAAGCTGGCCATGCTCTCTTGGCAAGTTCTGGATGAGCTTCAATGAGTTGATAAATATCTAATGGTTTTTGTGTGGAAGCTTGCCCAAGAGCTTTGCTATCTTCTACAAATTTTTTCCACTGATTGTTTTTTGCTGTAGCATCTAATCCAGTCAATTGTTGTTTTAATTGTAAACCAGCTTTTGCCTGTGGCAAAAATTCCAACATGACAAGTTTAGAAAAAAGAGTTTGGGTTTCATTATCTGTTTCATAGCACGCATCCATAAAAATTGCGCTTTGTGCTTGTTTAATTGGCTGCTGCCAACCATCAACCGCTGAAATAAACTTGGTTGCATCATCAGAAGGTTGTGGAAATGTTGCTCCATGGGCATCAATAAGGTTTAACGCATTAGTCAAAGCATCTTGAAAGAACTGGCCGTTTGTTATTTTACAACGTGCGACTGTAGAACAAGCTGCAGCAAGAGTAGGCTGAGAAGTTGGGACTCCTGAACCAGAGATTTTGCCATTGACACACAAGATGAGAGCTAGACCTAAAAGTAGATTACCTTTAGTGGTATTTATTTTTATAATATTCATAAAAAACTCCTGGTGTTAGGTATTAAAAATAATTAATTTTTATTTATTATAATAAATAATATATTTAATTTAAAGTGCCAAATAAGCTATAATCAATCTCAACGTCTACTGCACGTAAAAATATACAAATTTAGGAATGCCAATGCTTATACCATCATTAAAAATTGAAGATGCTGATTTAGTGGACATTCATTCGGTAAATCCAAGAATTTTACTCGATATTCGCTATGCAACCACCAATAATTTTACTAAGCAAAAAATCTACGATTCGCCAAAATGTTATGCGCGCAAGCACGTCGCACGTAAATTAGATGCGGTGCAAAAAGAGCTAGAGCATTGCGGGTTGGGTCTGAAAATTTGGGATGCATACAGACCATTATCAGCTCAGTGGAAATTATGGGCTATTATGCCCGATACCAATTATGTTGCTGATCCAGAAAAAGGATCCAGGCATAATCGTGGGTGTGCAGTCGATGTTACGCTAGTTGATAAAAATGGTAATGAACTTTTAATGCCTACAGAATTTGATACATTTACTGAGCATGCCCATAGAGATTACATGGATCTACCTCAAGAAGTGATCAAAAATCGCCAACTACTTGAAGACATCATGGTGCATCATGGATTTATTGGCATGCCTACGGAATGGTGGCATTTTGATGATGTTGATTGGGAGAAGTACTCTATTCTAGATATGCAAATTTAAAAAAATATTATCGCATCACATCGGTTCGCCCTGAGGGTAGGGCGCTTATCGCCCGACCCTTCGACTGCTACGCAGCTCAGGAGTGAACATGCTTGCCTGTGCGCCATCCTTCGATACATTTTGCTGCGCAAAATACTCAGGATGAGCGAAGGATGCGTTTACTCCTGAGGCCTGCCGAAGGGTTGCCAAGCCCGATGGCGTGGATAAGCGGCGGCGTAAAGGGTAAGTCATATTTTTTATAAGGACTGATGCTTAAACTCCGCGGCCGAGCCCCCTTCGGCAAGCTCAGGACTAAAGGCCTTTGCGGAGTTTATCCTGAATGAAATGAAGGGCTCAGTACGAACAGGAGATATTGTTTTTCGAAAACAAAAAACCAAGAATCAATAAAATTATATTGATAATCAATAAAAATCTGTGTATGATTTGTTGCGTTGTTATATTTCTACATTTTTTTTAATAGAAGGATTATTATGAAAGCGATTAAGTATGCATATATTCTTGAGCGCATTAGTTTACTCACTATACCACTATCAATTCTTGGATTGATTGCACAATGGGGCAGCGATGCTCTCATTAGATTTTTTAATCTTGCACCCGAACATGGATGTGCAACATTGATTAAAAATATAGAAATATTATTTTGGCAGCACACGCAAGTTGCTGATTTAATAAGTGGCATGCCGTGTTTGGACAAAATATTGGGTTTTTGTGTAGACGGTATTTCGCTCAGCTTATTTGTTGCTGGTTTGTGGCAATTCATTTTGTTTACACGCCTTATTCAAAAAGGAGAGCTTTTTTCAATGTCTGTTATTAATCATCTTACTTCTATGAGCAAGTTTGCGTTACTGTGGGCTATTTATCAACCGATTGCACGGGCGATGTTAACGGTGATTACTTCATGGCACAAGGGATCAGGACATCGAATTCTTACCATAGATTTTGGTAGTAATGATATTTTTAATATACTGCTCTTTTGTTTTTTTGTGTTGATTGCGGCAATTGTACAAGAAGCGTATGGTCTTAAAAAAGAACAAGATTTAACTATTTAAGGAGGGTATAATGCGTATTATTATTACATTGGATCAAATGATGGCTAAACGCAAAATGCGTCTTGGTGAGCTTGCCACAAAAGTAGACATTACCGAAAGTAATCTCTCGATTTTAAAAAATGAAAAGGCCAAAGCGATTAGATTTTCTACGCTTGAAGCATTGTGCCAAGCGCTTGATTGCCAACCTGGTGACTTATTGCAGTTTGAAGCTGAATAGACGGTGAGCAAAACAAAGGAGTTGTAATGAAGCTGACAAAAATAATGATAGTTGTTGTATGCGCAATCGCCGCATTTTTAATTGTGCAAGCGCATGAAAATAAGGAGCAAAATATAATGTCTGAAATTGTTATGGTGTACATTACGATGCCATCAGAGGAAAAAGCTAAAGAAATTGCACGAGTATTGCTGGAGCGTCATCTTATTGCCTGTGCCACCATGATGCCATGCAAGAGCATGTATACATGGGAAGGAAAAATTCAAGATGATCAAGAAGTGATCATGTTTGCAAAAACAACGCAAGATAAGTTTGAAGAATTAAAAAGCGAAGTGACAAAAATTCATCCGTATCAAGTGCCATGTATTTTAAAAATTGCAGCAGATGCAAATGCGCCATATGCAGCATGGGTAAATAATGAAGTGAAGAACGTTAAATAATGTTTTACTTTTTACGAAGTGCGGCTCTTTGTGCGAACGTCGGAACTGCTCCTATAATTGGTGCTGCGTCAAGTGATTGCATATTTGATTGCGCAAGAAATTGCTCGAGTTCTTGTTCTGCATGCTGAGATTGTTCTTCTAAATTGGTATATTCTTTGGTTTTTGTCAGAGTTTGTTGTGCTATCGAATGTGGTGTGCTAGCTTGCTCTTTCATTTGTCGTACCATTTTTGCGTGCTCATCACATAGCTCGACCTCGCTTGCTAATGCATGAGCTAGTTGGCCATGCCAGTTTAAAATTGTTCTGGCTGTAAGCTGCATGCTTTCATGGGCATTTTGGGCATCTTGCGCAGTATCTCTTTTAAGGGTTAATTGGCTTAACAGTTTAGCAGGATCAGTATGAGGGACTGATGCTGCTCGATGTAAGTTTGCGTCTGTTGCATCCTGCTCTAAGGACCCTTGTAAATCTTCAAGGCCTTTTGCTTGTTCTGTTAAAGCGTTAAAAGCTATGCTTACGTGATCACTATATTCTCTGCATCGATGTGAGCAGGGAGAACATAATGAGTTTGTAGAGCTACCTGATAGTTGTCTAATGCTTAATGAGGGAGAATAGAATAGCAAAGATGCACTTGATGTCGCAGAGCTTGAAGAGGTGGTCGAGGTGGGACTAGCGCTTGCATACGAGCAATTATTAATCAACAGGCTTAAAACTAAGCAGAAAATTGGTATAACCATAGAGTTCACCTAGTTATAAAATTTTTTAAATGAGATAGATGTCATTAAATATATGAATAAGTAAAAAATAGTATGCAATAGGCATGATAGCAGGAAAAATTAATCTTGGCAAGTCTTTATTTTCTTTCTGTACTTTTAATTTCATAATTTTTGATCCAGAGGTTAAGCGTTTAGATAATAACTGGTTTTATATTAAAAGTAGTACAATAAGCTTACAGCTTTTGCAATTATTCCTTCGTTAACATAATATTATTTAGTTTTTAATCTCGCGTACACAAAGGAAAAAAGTGAATGAGATCAAAAGAACATTTATTTTGATGTGGTGTTTGGTATGTGTTCCTGCATGGGCACAAGCGCAAGATTGTTATCTGCTTACTGCGCCAATTTATGGTCCCGGTTTTTTTAGTGTATTTAATACGGTGATCGGCGCCTTGGATTATGTTGAGAAAAATAATGTGGGCATTACGGTAGATTTTCAAACGCGTGGGCATTATTACGATGAATCTGTCGGGCCAAATTGGTGGTGTTACTATTTTGAACCTATTTGTATTGGCAATCAAGGAGCCGTGTATCAAAAGAAATTTGTCAATTATCAAAAGATCAATTTTTCATTGCTTGCAGAATTTCAAATGCCTCGCCAGTATGCTCATGACATTATAAAAAAATATGTGCGTTTAAAACCGCATGTGCAAAAAAAAATAGATGAATTTATGCATGCTCATTTTGATGGCAACTATGTGATTGGTGTTCATTATCGCGGAACAGATAAATCATCTGAAGCTCAGGTTGTCCCTTATGATGATGTTTATCAAGTTGTTCTGTCATCAATGCAACGAATGTGTAATTGTGCAGTGAGAATATTTGTGGCCACCGATGAAGCACCATTTTTACAATTCATGCAAGAAAAATTTGCGGATAAAGTTTGTGCGATCGATGCAATGCGTTCTGAAAATGGTAAAGCAGTTCACACAACTATGAATTTTAACAATTATAAAAAAGGAGAAGATGCGATCATTGATTGTATCTTATTATCAAGATCGGATCTTTTGATTAAGATGGCATCAAATTTAAGTGATGCTTCAATGAAGTTTAATCCGGATCTTCCTGTGATACATCTTAATAAGAGCTTCAGCGAATAGGTGCGCAATGTCACACAAGTTTCTCTCTTTTTTGCTTTGTTTTTTTTCCGTTTATTCTGCACAAGCAATGCATGAAAAACCGTATTATGTTATGGAAGGATCTGTTGATGAGCGAGAATATTATTTAAAATTTTTCTTTTTTATTCCGTTTCATACGGTGATCAATTTACTGAATGGATACGATCGTCACGAAATTAATGGTTTTGAAGTGAGTTATAACCATAATGGGCGTTATTTTGATCCGGCAAAAGGACCAAATTGGTGGGAATATTTTTTTGAGCCAATCAAATTAGCGCATCAAAAACCAGAAACAATTATACGCCTCCCTAATTATAAAAAATCTATGCTTGCTCATAAAGCTTTGTATGAGTTATCGCTTGAAAGAAGACATGAGCTGATAAAGAAATACATACGAGTGAGATCTCATATTCAAGAGAAAGTAACTGATTTTGGACAACGTAATTTTCATAATCGCTATGTTGTTGGCATCGATTATCATTCAAGTTCTGCTGCGTTTATTAATCCAGATACATCATTTGAAATAATGGCTGGTAAAACAAGAGAACTTATTAATCAATTGCCACTTGGTAAAGACTATGCGATTTTTCTTTCAACAAATGATGCAGCATTTTTAGAATATATGCGTCAAGAGTTTGGTGATGCAGTACATTGTTTACACGTGATATCACAAAAGTTTAATGTGCCATTAATTGAAGGTGAAGTGTCTTTGCTTAACGGATTATTATTATCTGGTGTTGATACACTGATTGAAAGTGGATCTTATTTGAGTCAAGCGGCGATCGCATTTAATCCATCTGTGCGTGTCATTTCTTTAGATAAAAATTGGATCATAAAGGATTTATAAAAATGAGAGTAAAAAATGAAGTATATTTTGAAGATGTTATTTTTTTGTTTTATTTTTAGTGCATCGCATGCATCGGCACAAAAACCTTATTATGTTATCGAAGGCTCTGTTAAAGAAGAGCCAAGCTTTTTTAAAGTTTTCAATACCGTAATGTGTTTACTTAATCAATATGAACGCAATGAAATTAATGGCTTTGAAGTAGGTTATAAAAGTAATGGAATTTATTGTGACGCAGCTAAAGGTCCAAATTGGTGGGAATATTATTTTGCACCTTTAAAAGTTACCCATGAAAAACCAATTCAAGCTGAGCGCATTCCTAATTATAAAAAAACGGTTCTTTCTCATATTGCCTTATATGAAGTGTCGCTTGATGTAAGGCATTCATTAATTAAAAAATATATTCATATTTTACCCGAGTGGCAGGAAAAAATTGATTCTTTTGCGCGTGGGCAGTTTGGCGATGCGTTTATTATTGGTATTGATTATTTTTCGCATCGATTAGATTTTATTGATCCCAAGGTTTCTTTGGTTGCACTTGTTTCAATAACAAAAGATCTTATCCAGCAATTGCCCGATAACAAAGAATCTAAAATTTTGGTTTCAACCAATGATACGTTTTTGGTTTCGCATCTGAAAGATGAATTTGGGGATAAAGTTATTTGTCCTCATCTATTTGTAAAAAATGATGTGCCTACTGATCAAATAGAATATTCCATATTAGTGTGCTTTCTCATGACTAAGGTGCAGGTACTTCTTGATTGTGGTGCATCGTTAAGTCTTGTTGCGCGACAATTTAACCCATCACTGCGAGTTATTAGATTGGATAAACACTGGGTTGAAAAGGATGAGTGATGCGTCAGTTTGTTTGCCAATCAGCATATTGCACAGACATTGATCGTAAATGACCAAGGTTATATCTTAAACGATTACAAAAATCGCCATAATTTTTTTGTGTCGTCGGAGTCCACACCAATTCAGCTAACGCAGCAGCGCGTGGAAACACCATATATTCAACATGTTCAGATGATCCCATATATTCTGTCCACACGTTTGCTTGTGCCCCTAAAATGTACTGCTTTTGCTGCTCATTTAATTCCGTTGGCACCGGTTCATAACTGTATACTTTTTCTGTCGGCAGATAACTACCAATTGCCAAAGGCTCATATGGTGATTGTGATTGGTAATAATCAAAATACAGGTTTTTGTGTGGCGTCATGATAACATTGTGGTTAAGTTTGGCAGCATCTATACCACCTTGCGTTCCACGCCAGGACATCACGGTAGCATTTGGTGAAAGACCGCCTTCAAGAATTTCATCCCAGCCAATTATCTGGCGACCTTTTGCATTAAGAAATTTTTCAATTCTGGTAACACAATAACTTTGCAGTTCATGTTCATCTTTGAGTTTTTCAGTTTTTATGCGCGCTTGGCATTTGGTGCATGTTGTCCAACGATCTTTAGGGGCTTCATCACCGCCAATGTGAATATACGTACTTGGAAAAAGTTCTATAACTTCAGTAAGCACATCTTGCAAAAAGGTAAATGTTGCTTCATTGCCAGCGCAATAAAGATCATTACTAATGCCCCATTCCATTCTTGTTTTGTATGGGCCACCAGTGCAACCTAATTCTGGATATGCAGCCAGTGCAGCCACGCTATGGCCAGGTAGTTCAATTTCAGGAATAATGGTGATGTGGCGCGTTGCTGCGTATGCAACAATCTCTTTAATTTCATTTTGTGTGTAGTATCCACCATATGGTTTGCCATCAAATCTTTGTGGAAAGGTTAACGTGTGACCAACAATTGTTTGATCTCGCATTGCTGCAACTTCTTGTAATCTAGGATATTTTTTTATTTCGATGCGCCAACCTTGATCATCCACCAAATGCCAATGGAAGGTATTTAATTTATAAAATGCCATAAGATCAATATATTTTTTTATGAAATGTGTGGGAAAAAAGTGGCGCGAAACATCCAAATGCAATCCGCGATATGCAAAACGAGGAGCATCTTTAATGGTAACGCATGGCACTTTGATTAAAGCGCAAGCAATTGGTGTTGCTCGTTGTGTTTGAGGTGGCATCAATTGGCGTAAGCTAGAAAAAGCCCAAAAAGCTCCGGTAGGAGTTTTTGCATTAATGGTGATATTGTCTGGAGTTATGGTGAGCTGATATCCTTCAGATTCAATATCTGATGTGCTATCGATGATAATTGAGATAGTACCAAGTGTAGGCAATGATTTTGTTGTCCCAATTTGTGCGATGCTAGAACTCAAAGGTATAGCGGTTAGGGCACCAATTTGCATAGTATTATTTAATCGAGCAGAAAAAAAATCAGCAATATAGAGCGCAAGCTCTTTTGCTTGCATGGAATTTATCAAGATTCGTGTTGACGGAGTGATCGTAAAAGTTCCATCTGCAGCAATCATGCTCACTGGTTTTGGAATAATAAGATATCGTTCTATTGTATCAGCCGCAAAAATTGGTGCAGTTATAATTGCTATCAAAGATAATGTAATAAATGAATTCATCTTGTTCCTTTATGCGTAAACTTTTTTTCAAAGTTTAACATAAACAGTGGTATTTTGCATGAAGCTAAATTTTTGATTTTCATTGCCACCGATTTTTCGGGTTTTTTTTGCGTTTACGATTTATTGAAAAAAGAGCTTATCTTCTGCTAGTACAATTCAATAAATATATAATTAAAGTAATGAGCGCACGTATTATGTTATATGTAGTTTTTGTGCACATGATTACACTAGCATATTTTTATGGTGGATTAAATGGAACTAAAAACATACTTTCTTATTTTGGTATCGTTGTTGTCATATATTTTTGTTGATGGGGTCTATGCTTCATCATCATCTTCTGCGCCGTTATCAAAACAGTTACAAGAGAAGGCCTCAACGTTACCTCAGGATGCACTAAAGCAGATGAACTATTCTCCAAGGCCAATCGTGAAAGATCCTGTTCAAGCATTGAAATCCCAAAAAAGATTAGCTGTTGAGGGATGCGTGCTTCATCTTCCATGTTTGCAAGATATACGTGTCAAGAAACAACAATTAAGGGAAAGTGTAACTGAAATCATTCTAAACGAATCTGAAGAAAAAATACTTAATCATACATGTAAATTAGGTAAATCATCTGACGAAGATCGCGCTCATTGTTTGGCCAAATCAGTGGTTAAGGCAATAGGGGTTCCTGCATCGTCTGAAGACACAAATTTTAATCACTCTAAATATATGCATGATTTTAAATATACCTTAAAGCAAGAACTCAATCGTTTTATTATACCAGTTCCTTCACATGACCAGGCTTCTTTATCATCTGTTGTAGTGTCATTACCGCCTCATGTGCACAACATGAGTAGCGATGATTCCAGTAGTGGAAAAAAAATGTCGGGCAAACAGACGCAAGGTGTGGCAGCCGATTTCCAGAGACCAGCAACACCAAGGCTAGCTTGGTATGATGAGCAAGAAGTTGATGATGATGAAAACGAAGATGAAAACAAGAAGTGTGGTTGTCTTAACTGCTTGCTTCGATCTTGATGAATGCGGAATGTACAGCGTATTTTTGGGTACCCTTATCCATGAGAATTTTTGCTTGTTCGTCATTGAGCCACTTTTTGTGCTCTATTAAATAATTTGCTTGAAATTGCACCAGATTTTCATCCCAAGCTTTTGTATACGCTCTTTTGTATTGATATCCTTGAAATGTAATGCCTCGCTTTTTACATTCTTCAAGAACAGTAAGTAAGTATTGTTTGCTATCGTCAAACATAATGATATTTTTTGGTTTCCATTTCATATAATCCAAAAATGCACCTAACACAGGCCCTTTAGGTTGTAGATCTGCGGCTAAAATCCCTTTATAAAAAGCAGGATGACCTTGGGCAATTGAAACGGGAAAGATGAGGTTTTCAAAAGAGCCTTCAAAACCTACCGATTTTAACTGATTATAACGCCAATCTTCGAGCATCGGTATCGTACCAAGAGGCCCTGTGTTCATCGCAGTAAGTGCAATAACTGGAATATTGCGATTTTTCAATTCTTGAATGTTATCAACTATGTATGGTTCAAGTAACGGTCTTTTGGCTTCGAGCAATATGATGCTAAAAAGAGCATTCCAGTCTTTTATTTCAGGATGTTGCGCCAACACTTTAGTTTTAAATTTTTTAGCTTCTTGGGAATTTTCATTGATGAGGTATACATCTTCTGGTTGAATAAGCGTTTCATCAACGTCAAAGATCACAAGTGTATCTGAAGAAATTTTTTTAAAATCTACTTCATTAAATGAGGTGATTGTTTTTATGTGTTCCTGTTGTTTTAATATACATGATCCAATACCAACGATTATTAATAATGTAAAAATTATTTTAAAGTTAATTTTCATCTTTTTTTTCCTGATATTCTTTCTTTATGCAACGATCATATCGTTTTTGTCCGGTAAAAAACCTTCAGTTTGTGCATTACATAGTTTTTTATATAATCCATCTTGTGCAAGCAACTCTTGATGCGTGCCATCTTGAACTATAACGCCATTATCAAAGACTAAAATTCGATCCATATTAAACAGTGTTGATAAACGATGAGCAATAACTAAAGTTGTTTTTCCTTGCATAAGTTCAGCTAATGATTCTTGAATGTAGCCTTCAATAATGGAATCAAGAGCTGATGTTGCTTCATCAAGCATTAAAATGGGAGCATTTTTTAATATCGCGCGCGCAATGGCAATTCGTTGTCTTTGTCCACCAGAAAGTTTAACGCCACGTTCTCCTATCAGAGTATTATAACCTTGTGGCATTTTTTGTATAAATTCATGTGCATGTGCGCGTTGAGCAGCATCCATCACTTGTGCATCGGTTGCTTGTATATCTCCATAACGAATATTTTCTATTAAAGTGCGATGGAATAAAATGGGTTCTTGTGGAATCATGCCAATTGCAGCACGTAATGAGTCTTGCGTTACATCGCGAATATCTTGATTATCGATTAGAATGCGGCCATATTGAATATCATATAATCGTAAAATTAAGTTCACAAAAGTGGATTTGCCGCTGCCAGAATATCCCACTAGGCCAACTTTTTGTTGCGGCTTGATTACAACGCATTTATTTTCAAATAACGGCTCGGAACCTTTGTAGTTAAAATGGACATCATCAAATTCAATCTGCCCTTTAGTTATGTTAAGTTTTGCCGCATGTGGGGCATCTTTAATTTCCAAAGGTGATAGTGCTACGTGTAATCCTTGGGTGATATCTCCTATGGCCTCGGCAAATTTGCCAATATCTTTTGACAATGACCATAAGTTTTCCACCAGCGAAATATTGATAGACAAAATAAGTACAAAGTCCCCTGAGTGGAGCTGGCCGTTTTTAAAACCTTCTATCATTAAATAAAGGCAGGTAATCTGATAGATGATAAAAGTAAGTCCTTGAAAAGCGTATACTTTAAGTAAATACCAATCTCTTTTTAAATCGGCAGCGATGTATTCATCAAGAACGTAACGAATTTTCTCATGCTCATAAGGACGGGTGGTATACAAGCGTACACTCATCATATTGGATAAAATATCCACAAATGATCCCATGACAAATGAGCGCTTGCGTGCAACTTGATCAAACAAGGGTTTGGCTCTTTTTGAAAAAATAATAGAACTGATAATAAAAATTAACACCCATAAGGCTAGAGATAATGAGATTTTAATATCTACAACCAGTACGGCACCAACTGCTATTAAGATAGTGAATAAGTGCCCAAAAAATTTATCGATTATTATTTTGAGCAGGTCGGGTATACCGCTCATAACATCTTTAATTTTAGCAGCCAAATCACCGGAAAACTGATTTTGAAAAAGTTGATGAGAATGTAACATCATGCGATCCATCATCAATTGACCAATTCGGCTTTTGAGCGGCTCGCTGACGTTGAGCATGATATAGTCATAAAGCCTATGCACAATTACAATTGCAATAGCAATACCTACATAACCGAGTGCTGGTAAAATGAGCATCTGGTATGCTTGCATTGGCACAGCGCATGACATACGATCTATCATTAATTTTAGTAAAAATGGGCGCAGCCACACATTAAGTGCCAATATGAGTGCGATAAAAAATTGTGCCACTATCCAAAAGCGAAATGGATGTATCGCTTTGAAAATAAAGTTAATTATTGCATTTGATTTCATAGGTATCCTTTTCCCCCGTACACCCTGCAGCGTCCGCCGTAGCCTCGTGCGAAGGCTGGAAACGAAATTGAAGGGTCGACGGGAATATAATTTTTGCAACCAGAGACGTTCGAAGGATACTCAAAATAGAGTTCATTTTTAAAGATTATTATTTTTATTTTTTAAAACATTGATTCAGATCCTAATGAATAAATAAAAACAGTGGGAAAAATTGGCGCTACTGAATAACGCATTGCCACCATTGCCACCATTTTTTATTCTCCCGTTCTTCTCTCAATGCTATGATATATTGTGCCACGATGAGATCGTTTGCTCTTTGTGTTTCTGGTCTGAGGGGAGCTTCAAGGGCTTGCTCAAGATGTATTTGGGCAAGTTTCTCCTGTTGTTGTTTGATTTTCTGGGGCTTAGAGGGTAAGGTTACCAGTCTTTTTGAAGTGGTTGGTAACTTTTCTCGACTTCGTACTTTTGCTTTATATGTAGCTTTTTGTGCTTCAATTTGTTGTGGGTTACATTTTTCAACGGCTTTGCAACTAGCAGGTTGACTTGCGCTTGCTTGCAAGGTGAAGGCAAAGAAGAATAGTATGATATTTTTTTTCATAACCTTTTTTCCCATTAATGAATACAGAAACTTTAGCTGATTCATTAATGAAGGCTATCAAATTGCGCAGATGGAAAGCTATAATAAATCAAAAGTTAAGCCTTGAATTAGGTTACGATTATAATATGCTTATTTTAAGATAATTAATTAATCAAATGAAATGAAAAAAACTAAAACTGGGAGCTCTTTTATGAAGCGTCTAAAATTGTTTTATCTAATCTTTGTTTCTTCTCTATCATTTCATTGTTTAACCTCAGGTTCAAGTGCAAGTCAAAATCCGCGAGCACATAAAAAAGCGAAGCTGCCAGCTGCCGTAGCACAAGCACTTGAAGAACGGGATGCGCTATGGCAAAAAAAGCTTATTGAGTCTCAACATAAAACATTACAATGTGTTATAGCGGTGATTAGCAAAAAATGTAAAGAAGATGCTTATAAAGTTGAGATCGAAAATGATGGAGATGGAGGTGGTGTATATCACTCAACAGCGGCAGAGCAAGATATTTATGATCACGATCTAACACTCATAAAATATTTGCGAGAACAAAAAAAAGAGATCAAAAAACAGGTACCATCGGAAAATAAACGGTCAAACAAAAAAAGGAAAAGAACAAAAAGCTAACTCTAATCCTACCCATTAAAATACGCATGAATTTTTATTATCAAACAAGGATGTATCGATGAAAAAAATAGTAGTAATGGTGTTGATTTTTTTACCAAGCAGAGCTTTGCCACTTCAAGAAACAACGCAAACAAAAGCGCCTCAGATTGAGACAGCAAGGGTTGTTTTAAGACAATGGAAAGAGGATGACAAAAATCATCTTCATGAGCTTATGGATGATCCTGAAGTGAATAAATTTCTCAAGCTGCATGGTAGTCGTGAGAAAGTAGAAGAATTTATCTCAAAAGCTACAAAAAATATTGCGCAAAAAGGATACGGTTATTTTGCATGTGAAGATAAAGAGACCGGCGAATTTATGGGATGGGCAGGATTAAATTATGTAGATTGGATAGAGGGTGAACCTTTCCCGTGCTATACCATCAGTGGTGTTTTAGCAAGAAAATATTGGAAACAAGGATATGCGTTTGAAGCTGGCCAGGCATTACTTGCATTAGGTTTTGAACAACATCAACTTCCGGAAATTCATGCGTGTGCGGTAGCGCAAAACGTCAATTCAGAAAATGCAATGAGGCGTCTTGGTTTGATATCTAAGGGAACTTTTGATTTTCCAGGAATTGCCAAAGATCATTCTCATTGTAGACATGTTTTGTATGTCATTACAAAAGACATGTATGAGAGAAAGATGAAAGAGGCGCAAGAGAAAAAGATGTCTGAATAATAACATTATGTAACACAAAAGTTTTTTATGAATAAAAATCGCTGTTTCCCCCTACGCCAAGGCTACGGAGGACAGGTTGGCAATAAACCAAATCAAGAATATTACGCTGATTATCACGATAATGAATGGGGTGTTCCGGTGCATGACGACAGACATCTTTTTGAAATGCTTATTTTAGAAGGTGCTCAAGCAGGCCTCAGTTGGGAAACGATTTTAAAAAGGCGTGATGGTTATCGAAAAGCATTTCATAATTTTGATGCAAAAAAAAGTTGCTTGCATGACAGATGCGCAGTTGGAAGTATTGCGTCAAAATCCAGATATAATTCGCAATCGCTTAAAAATTTATGCCTCTAGAACCAATGCAGTTGTGTTTCTCAAAATTCAACAAGAATTTGGCTCTTTCGATCGTTATGTCTGGAATTTCGTTAACGGCAAGCCCATTGTCAACAGTTGGTCTTCTCTCAAAGAGGCGCCTGTGACAACGCCCCAAAGTGATGCATTATCAAAGGATTTAAAAAAGCGTGGCATGACCTTTGTTGGTTCCACAATAATGTATGCTTTTATGCAAGCGGTTGGCATGGTGAATGATCATGTGGTGACATGCTGGCGGTATGGCAAGTGAATAGCTTTCTATTGAGATCATGTCTTTTTTGCTAAAATTATCGAACAATTTCTTTTGCATACTCGACAAAATCATTAATCTCTTGTTCGGTGGTCGCCCATGAAGTCATCAACCGCGCAACTGATTTTTCTGTATTCCATATATGAAAAAATGAATGCTCTTGAAGTTGTGCAATATATTGGGGTGGAATAAGAGGAAAAATACTATTAATCTGCACAGGTTGGGACAGTGTGATGCCTTTAATCTTACACAACTCATCTGCAAGTAATTGTGCCATCGTATTGGCATGTTGTGCATTTTTTAGCCACAAATCATCAGAAAGCATGGCGATAAATTGTGCGGATATAAAGCGCATTTTGGATGCTAATTGCGTAGTTTGATCACGAATATATTTTGCATTTTTTCCCAATGTTGGATTACAAAATACTACAGCTTCGCCAAACATCATCCCATTTTTGGTTCCACCAAAAGAACATACATCAACACCTGCATCGGTAGTGAGTGCGCGTAAGGATACATTCAAATATGCTGCTGCATTTGCAAGTCGAGCACCATCTAAGTGAAGAAACATGTCATTAGCATGTGCAAAATCAGCTATAGCTTTAATCTCTTGTGGCGTGTAGACCGTGCCTAGCTCTGTCGCTTGTGTAATGGAAATTACTTTTGGTTGAACAGTGTGTTGGTTGCCTACTCCAAGCATATGCTTTTTGATGCCATCTATAGTCAATTTGCCGTCAGTTGTTGGCACTAGCAACATTTTACTTCCAGTAAAATTTTCTGTTGCTCCACATTCAGAAGTGTGAATATGAGCAGATTCAGCACATATAATTGCATTATATGAATTGAGCATAGCGCTTAAACCAACTACATTTGCTCCTGTGCCATTAAAGACAAAATAGACATCTGCATGAGCACCAAAATGTTGTTTGCAAAGTTCAGTAGCTTTTTTTGTGTACTCATCATTGCCGTATGCATGGGCGTGACCATGATTGGCATCATTTAATGCTTGCATGATGGTTGGATGGGTGCCGGCATGATTATCGCTTGCAAAAGATTTATATGGTTTCATGATAGTGCTTTCGGTGTGAGTGTGGAAAAGTTTTTTTATACAATTTCGCCCGTTTGGATTTTCCATAAATTAGCATATATGCCATTTCTTGTCAGCAGTTCATCATGTGTGCCTTGCTCAACAATCGCTCCTTTATCCATGACAAAAATAATGTCTGCATGGCGCACGGTTGAAAGTCTGTGCGCAATTAAAATCATGGTGTGTTCATGGGCTAAAGTTGCCAGTGATTTTTGGATTGCTAACTCAGTTTCATTATCAACTGCGGAAGTTGCTTCGTCAAAAATTAAAATTGGCGGATTTTTAAGTATTGCGCGAGCAATTGAAATTCTTTGACGTTGACCACCAGAAAGATTTTTCCCATTTTCACCCACATGTGTGTTATAGCCATGAGGCAATCGCATGATGAAATCATGAGCTTGTCCCATTTTTGCAGCAGCAATAATGGCATCCATACTTGCATCAAAAGTGCCGTATGCGATGTTTTGGGCGATAGTACCATCGACAAGATAAATATCTTGGCTGACCAAACCGATTGCTTTTCGCAAGTCATCTAATTTCACTGATGCAACATCTATTGAATCGATAGAAATACTGCCACTGATCGCATCATAAAAACGGGTAAGTAATTTTATAACCGTACTTTTTCCTGATCCGGTGGCACCGACAAAAGCGACCGTTTTTTTGGCCGGAATGTGTAGCGAAAGATCGTTGAACACTTGATGTTTATTTGCATACGCAAATGTTACATGGTCAAAATTAATTGCTCCATGCAATGCGCTGCTATCAAGTGTCGATGGGCCATCATTTATGTATTTTGATTGCCCAAGTATGCTCAATACTCTGCGCACTGATGCCATTGCTTTTTCATATAAATCGGTAATGGTAGTGAGCGTGGTGAATGGCCACAAAAAGCGTTGGGATAAAAATACTAAAATGCTATACGAGCTAATAGATAAGGTTCCTTGTAACGCATAACTACCACCAACCATTAAACTCATGACAAATCCACATAAAATTCCCATGCGCACAATGGGAATATAAGCAGCATTGATGCGTGATGCTTTGTGATTTTCATTTTGGAACGCTTTGCTTTCACGTTCTAATTGCCCAACTTCATATGTTTGCGTTGCATAGCTTTTAATCGTAGTGACGCCAAGTAATCTACTTGCTATATGCCCACTTAATGATGCCGCACGTTCTCGAACTTTTCCATAGAGTACAGCTAGCCGACTTTGAAAAGCATAGGCAATGCCGATAACAAAGGGGATAGGCAACAAAGTTAAAAAACCAAGCATAGGAGAGATGTAAAAAAATATACCGCCCATAACTATGATATTAATAATAAGTTGGATAATGGTATTTGGACCTTCGCTCAAAAAATGCTCAAGCTGATTAATATCTTCATTGAGTATGGTGAGCAGCCCACCAGTAGTTTTATTTTCAAAATAGGTCATGTCCAATTCTTGCAAATGTGCGTAAGTTTCCATGCGCAAGGTATGCTGAACATCTTGCGCTAAACTGCGCCATAAGACTAAGTAGCAATATTCAAACACCGATTCTAAAATCCACAAAATTGCAGTCAGAGCACCAACAACATACAGTTGGGTCCATGGATTGAGTAAGCCCGTAAGTTTTGCAACAACAGAGTGGTGTTGATTAACGACCACATCAATCGCAATACCAATTAAAATTTCTGGCACAATATCGCACAGTTTATTCAATATTGAACTGAGGACGGCAAGAATAAGTTTACCTTTTTGCGGTAGTGTATATGCAAATAGTTGACTGAGTGGGTGGCGTAATTTCATGATAACCTCATAATAAATTATTAATTTTTAGTTGCTTAATAACATCTTCTAATGATCCCATGATGTGATACGTCATGAGTTTTTCTACTTTTTTTGCATCGCGATTGAGTACTGCTTGGGCCAACTCTTGGTGTTCTTGATGATTGGCAGTAAGTTGCTTGAGATCAGTATTCAAATTAAATGATATGCGGCAGTAACGATCAAAGCGACGATAAATATCAGAGCGTATTTGCATGAGTGCAGGAGAGTTACATCCGGAAATAAGCGCAACGTGAAAATTATAGTTTCGCTCCATCCAAATTTCATACGAAGGTGGTTTGGTGCCATTTTCAACCAATGCAAGTTCATATAATGCGCCGACAATTTTTCCTTGCCATGCATCATCACCTAATTTCATTGCTTTGGTAACTGCAAGAAGTTCGATATCCAAATACGTCTGATAAATATCCCGAATGTCACTCTCTGATATTTTGGTAACTCTAAATCCTTTATTATCTTCCGCTTCAACTAAACCGGTAGTTACTAAACGAGACAATGCCTCGCGGACTGCACTTTGTCCCGATTGTAGTTGATCTTTAAGCTTGGTAATTTTTAATTTTTGACCAGGAGAAAAAATACCATCAAGAATATCATCCTGAATTTTTGCATAGCACTCTTGGGCTAACGTTGTATCTAATAACGAGTTTTTAAGTTTCATCAGTTTCTTCTCCTCCTAGGTTAAAAATGTTAATTATTAACAATAATGACACTTGTTTTTAAAAATGTCCACATTTTTATTAAGGTGGGGAGGGGCGATAGGGTTTCCAGGTTCAAATGGGGGTTCAATTAATTATTCAATTCAATTTTGGAAGTGTTTCTGTTCCAAATTGAATGATGTATGTGCTAAGATCGCATATGAATACTAATTTGGGGGAATTATGAAGAAAATAATGATACTTTGTTTCGCGTTGTCATCCACGACAGCTTTTGGTAGCGCTCCAGCATCTGCGCCAGTTATACAGAAACTAGAGAAGCTCAAAGAAGAAGCGATTAAATTTTGTGATAGAATGGACATATATTATATCAATCAGTTTAAAGATTTGCCTTTTAATCAAATAAAGTTGCTTAAACAACAATGTTATGCTAATGCTCAGGCAGCTCAAAAGGTTGAAGATTTAGACAATTTTGTTGCATCAGAAAAACAAAGATGGACGTCTCATTATAATAATGCGCAGAAAAAAACATCAATTTGCTCTGAACCGGCTTCTATAAAAAAACTTACGGCTAGCCAAAAACAAATTGATGCCGAGTTACATCCTGCTTATTTCTCAACATATAATATACCAAAATTAATTAACTGGGCGCATAGTCAACCTGAATTTATTAATGACGCAGCGTTGAAAATATTGAATGCTAAGTTAGGTGAAGTTATTTTTCCCCCGACTTTAGATACATTTTCAGGTACCGATTTGATACAAGCAGCAAAAATAGGTTTTTCGTTTAATGAGAATAATAGATTTAAACCGGGCGAATTTGTAATAATTCCGCGCCCTGATGCGTATTTAATATTGGCAATTGTTTTGGGCAAGTCACGTTATGTTGATCCTGATAGTACAACGCGAGAAGAAATAGTTATAGATCCGGATGCGCTTAGTGAGGATGGTTTATACATGATTGCTATTGATTCAAACTTTACAACTATGAAGCTTGCTCCTGCTCGGATTGGCAAAATTACCCCTCAAGTAAAAGCATGGCTGGTAGAAATATTTTCACCAAAAGCAGGTAAATAGAGCTGTATTTCATACATGATCGATGCGCTTTTTAAAAAAATGGAAAGCAAGTAAGGTGAATAACACGGAAAAGGCAAGCATTGCACTCATGCATATCCAAGCGTTTATGAATTCAGGTAAGCCCAAAATTGCACTACGCAAACCTTCGGTGATATATAATAATGGGTTTAAAAGGGTAATATAACCAAGCACGCTACTAAATTTGTTCATGACATGCCATGGAATGAAAATGCCACCAAGATTAATCAGGCCAAAATTAACGCGCATCCAAAACGATCTTAATTTACGTGAATTTGGAATAACGCATGCAGTAAATTGTGTATAAGCCGAACAACACAAAGAGCTTGCATAAAGTACTAAAAATGTTTTTGGCCAAGAGATCGTGGCATGTGCAAAAGAGTTTCCTAAAATTAATGAGGCGATGGGAAAAAATGGTATTGAAATAGCAAACGTGAATAATGACGCGAATAAAATTCGTTCAAGAATGATTAAGCGAGGACTGAGTAACGTTATTTGATAATCAATGCATCGTTGATTTTCAAAGTCAAAAAGAAGTCCAATATTTAATGAATTGGCAAAAGCGACTACGATTATCAAGATGTGACCGATAAAAAGATTGGTACCTTGTCCGGAGTTGTAGCCTAGATACGTGTTTGCCATAATGTATCCGATAGCAAATGCATAAATGGTAGGATAAATAATGCCATAGTTAATTAAAAAAGTACCAATTCGTTGCTTTTGAACATATATATCACGTTGTAAAAATCGTAAAAAAATAATGGCAGCTTTGTGCATGTTTTTGTTTCCTTACACCGGATCTAATCTTTTTTTCATACCATACATAAAACAGGCACAATTAATACTTATGCACATCATGAGAACTACAGCGCATATGTACCACGGAATAAATTGATCATTATCAATAAATGCGGATCGTATTCCTTCAGCAACGTAGGTCATGGGACTTGCAAGCATAACATACGCAGTTATATGCGACCATGCGTAGACCTTTTTCCACATCATTAGCGCTCCACTTATCCACCACACAGGAGTTAAAATGCGAGGCCAAATATTATCCAAAATCCAGGTGATGTTGAAGGTATAACCAATTGCTAAAAAAAATGTGGAAAAAAAGGTTAAAATAAGCGTATACATGAATGCAACTACAAACCAATTAATTGCCGAAATAATAAAGAATTTATGCAAGAGAGCAACGCCAATAGTCAGTAGCGGAATAGTGATAACTGCTATTTCGATCATATTATTAATGGTGTATGCAGCAAAAAGCCATGGCTTTGAAATAGGGAGCATCATTTGATAATCGATAAATCGATTATGCTCCAAATCAAAACCGATTTTCATAGTGAGCGTAAAACCTAACTGTAAAAATAGGGAAAGCATGCTCCCAAGATATGAAGGTGCGATCATAGATGATGGCATGCCTAATAAGGGAAATAGATAACCAAACGTAACTACCTGCACGAATAGTGCAGGCAGGCAATCGAGTGCCAACGAAAAAATATTTGATGATAAAAGTTTGCAATCTCTGCGTATTAACACGAGGAAAATACTGAAATCTCTGCGTAAACTATTCATATGTTTGATTGTCCCCTAAGGTAAAAAAACTCTTATCATTGTACTTGAATTAGCACATAAATAAAAAGACTATTTTTTTATTATCCTTGCTTTTGTGAGCTTGCTTGAAGGACAATATGTATATATGTAATTATTAAAATTATTTGCAAATGTATTTTTTCTGTGTTTTGGGGGTTTGGTGTGATGAAGAATAAAAGAATATTTGTTTTATGTGCAATTTTTTTTGTATCACTCATGTTTTCTTCAGGACCGAGTCAAATAACTTTAACTGATATTTTTTCTAAAGATGTAGTGGCTATTATGCCGCACAGCTCTAAGGATATTTATACAAAGCAGATTAATAACGCAGCTTTAAGAGGAGATGATCTAAGAGCTATAAAACACATAATGAAAGAAGCTGTAGCGAGTTGGAATAAAAAATTAGTAGAGCAACAAGGTCAAGCAGCTAGCGCGGTGTCAACACAACAGATGCCAGCATCGGCAGCAACTCAAATGAAAGCTGAAAATTCCCTTGAATCAAGTAATAAGCAAAAAATAAGAGCGTTAGAATCTGAGCGCAATATTACGTTGATTTTAGGAGCAAGCGATAGAGAAAAACACATAGTGGGTTATCAAAAACAAAATCCGGATGAAGTTGTCGTCGGATTAACGCAAGTGGTAACTGGTGCAAAAGATGATCCTACAGTTGATTTTGGCCAAAAGGGCTTACTTTTAGATTTTAATGATCTTGAGCAAATGAACATGTTGCGACCATTGTCGGGACGAATAGGTAAAATAATGTTCGATTTCTCGACCTTTAAATTTGTGCATTGGAACATGGATATGGTTAAATTAATATATGCATTGTTAAAACCAGGAGGCATGTTTTTATTAGAAGATATCTTGTATTCAGCAGATCCAATCTATTTAGATGGCGCAACATGCAATCAAAAAGATTTGCATCAACAATTTATGGATATCCCGGCTTTTGATAAACAAGAGATGCAACCCTATTATTATATCTGTGTAAAAAATAATATAGAAAGGGTATATCTGCCCACTGAAGAACTTGTAAAAGTATTAGGCTTCAATTATATGGATGCTGCAAGCAGAAAAGAGTTCGAAAAATCTACTTATCTTCCACATTACAATCCTCACATTAAGAATTTATATGATGCTTATAGGCAAGCTCGCTTGAAACTGTCTAAAGAAAGCCAAACAGAGGTCAATAGTAAGATTTTACAAAGGGTTGGCTTTTTAGTGATCATCAAACGCAATCAGCTTTATCCTACGGGAAATATTCATGCAAGGGGTGAATTTGATTACATTGAAGCCAGAAAGCCTGCATTAGCATCGATCGGTAGTAGTTGCTCCAAGTAAAAATAGTTCGTAGCGTTACTCTACGTTCTGATTTTCTTTGGTTATATGCAAGAAAATATCTTCCAGTTTATCCATTTTGTGTCGTTCTTTGAGTTTAGCGACAGATTCGATTAAAAGCACTTTGCCTTTGTGCAGCATACACACACGATCGGATAGTACTTCAGCTTCATCCAAATAATGGGTAGTTAAAATTACGGTGATGCCCATTGCTTTAAGGTTGCTGATAATGGTCCATAATTTTCTACGAATATCTGGATCTAATCCAACGGTTGGTTCATCTAATATGATAATTTTAGGATTATGTATAAGTGCACGAGCTATTAAAACGCGTTGCTTAGTGCCGCCAGAGAGTGAATTAATAGAGGCGTTTGCATGACTTGTCAGTTCAAGCAATTCCATCAACTCTTGCACACGTTGTGCAATTATATTTTCCGGTATTAAAAAATAACGGCCTGCAAAAATCAGATTTTCTTTTACCGTTAAAAATAGATCTAAATTTTGTGTTTGTGGGCAAAAGCCAAGTGCATTGCGATACGTGGCAAGGTTTTTATAAATGGAGACGCCTTCAAATAATATGTCACCAGTGGTTGGTGGATGCAAGGTGGCAATTATAGAAGAAAGTGTTGTTTTGCCCGCACCATTGATACCAAGTAATCCAAGAATCTCTCCTTGAAAAATATCGAATGTCACAGTATCAAGTGCTTTGGTGATGCCATTTTTAGTATGGTATATTTTAGATACATTATTGATCGAAATTATTTTTTGCATATTTGATCCACTTTAAATCTTTTATGAAATTACATTTCCCCCTACATCCTTTTCCGTCCTCCCTGACCCTTCGGAAAAACTCAGGAGTAAACGCCCGCCTGCCCGCCGAAGCCTCGTGCGAAGGCTGGGTTGAAGGGTTGACGGAAGTATTCAAGCGGCTATTTCTCAACTAAAGTATAGCGATGTTCTGCATCTTTAGAAATAATAAATGTCGCATTTTGTTCCGTAGGTAAAACATATTTTCGATATATCTCCATATCATGCATCCAATCACGATCAAATTGTTCTTTAGTTTTTTGTGCTTGAAGTGGCTTTTTCGTGTGTCTTTGCCATCTCCAGGTCTGTAAGTTTTCATCCGAAGTTTTAATAAAAACGCCAAAGGTTGCATAAGAGAAAAAGTTATATGTCGTAACATCAGTTAAAGAAAATGTGCCATCAAAAATTACCAAATCTATATCGGTGAAATCGCTTGTTTCATGTCCAATGGTAAATGGCCGTGAGCTTTTGTCGCGAAACGGAATGTCAATTTTGTGCGTTCCTGCTGTGATTTTTTTTAAAACATCGGTAAGTTCATGCCATCGCATTCTTGGTTCAACAGCTAATCCTTGTGAATCTATTTCTTTAAATGGAATAAAACCGTTTTGCTTAAGTAGAAATACATTACAACCACCGTCGAGCAATATTTGATAGAGATGATGAGCGCAATAAGATTTTCCAGAGCCTTTAGATCCAGCAACGGCAATAATTGGTATAGGGTTGGATCTATTTTGTTTGTGTTCGTCGGCTAACTTTTTTGCTCGCTCAATTATTGGAGCAAGAATAATTGCATTTGAATCATCAATATCATTCATCATCGCGTAATCCTTTTATTAATGACAAACTATGGTGAGTATCATGATACATAACAAAAGAAGCATTTTTTTTGGTCGGTTCAATATGAGTTTGATATATTTCCATTCCCCATATCAATTGTTTATCAAATAATTCTTTGTCTTTTTGTGTGTGTTGTGGTCGAGCTAATTCTCTTTCTGTTTTCCATTTGTTCATATGCTCAGAATGAGCATCAATAAAAATACCAAAGCTGCAGTGAGAAAAAAAATTAAATGTTTCGGGTCCACTCAATGCATGTTTTCCTTCAAAAAGTACCACGTCAATATTGCCAAAGGGTACTGTTTTATATTCAGTTGAAAATGGACGTGCCGTTTTATTACGAAAGGGTAACAGAATGTGTTCTTTACGTGCTGCAATTTCTTGCAAGCTTTGATTGAGTTGTTTCCACTTCAATCTTGGATTGATATGGGGCAGTACATCAAAATCTGTTTCGTTATAGAGCAAAAAATTATCCTGTTCTAGAGTTGCAACGGAAAAACCTTCTTGTTGTAATATCGCTTGAAGTCGAGCAGTAAAATGAGTCTTTCCTGCACCCGGTCCTCCCGCAATGGCGATGATGGGCATGGATTTTGACATGTCATTAGAGGCATGAGAAATCGATTTTTTTGCCTTGGCAATTATTGGTTCGATGATTGCTACAAATTCATTTTCATTCATTTTGCATTGCCCTATCTGTTATTCTTATGTCCCAATTTTTTCAGTCAAATATGCCCAGAATTGCAACTAAAAAAATTGTTCATTTTGTAGTTTGCCTTATATACTCTTTAAGCGCTTTTTCTCACTTTGTTAAATACAGCAAGCTTTCTTTGCGATGCAATACTTTTAAATCTTTTTTTGCTTCGTATATAGCTTCAAAAAAAATTTCTTTGTCTTTTACTTGTTCAACAAAATGTAAAATTTCAGTTTCAAATAGCGGAAAATGCTCATATAAGATATAAATAATTAAATCAGGATCAAGGCCAAAATATTCATGAGCAAGTATGTTTCTAAAATCAACAACTTTTCTCCATTTTGCTTGTGTTAATTCACTAAAATTCTTATCTGCCAACACATACTTCATAGCTTCACCAATAATTTCTAACTCTCGTACGGCGGCATCATAAAATTCTTCACTAGCAACAAATAGATCTGGCGTTTTAAATTTTTTTAAATACCTTTGAACTCGATCAATGGAAATGAGAATGTCTATAATAAAAAACTCTGATGATCGATCATGCATAGATAAGATCCTTTTCAATGCGTTTTTTAATGAATGATCTTAATCCATCGAAGGTAGTTACGCTTACTTTTTTATGAAACTGATTTTCAAGAAAATCTTTAAAATATAATAATTTAAAAACGTCTTTTTTGCTCATGTCTATAACTATATCTATATCACTATCTTCTCGTGCTTCATTCCTGGCATACGAACCAAATAAGGCCACTTTTTCAACATTAAATTCTTTGGCAAGTTTTTTTTTATTTTTATGCAAAAATGAAAGTATAATCTCTTTATCTAACGTTTCGGTTCTTTTTTTGATCATATTATGCCCCTATCTTTAATTTTTGCGTGAGCTTGATTTTCTCACATATTTATATTTTATCATGTCATACATGAAAAAACCAACACTATAGGTCAACTGTATTTTCGTTCGGTCGTACTTGCCCTATCATAGAATAACTTGTTATCGTTTTTTATGGTAACTGGAATTCTATTAGTTAAGCAATAATCGATGTGAAGAAAAACTATTTTATTTATGGTTCGCACTAGGGCGTAATACTTATATTTAATCTAAATCAACATCACGCCAATTGAATTCCATCTCTGAACGAACAGAGCTTGAAGATGAACTTGGAACTGAAGGTTCAGGTTGTTGTTGTTGTTGATTTATTAACTGCATGATTCTTGTTTGCTCTTCATAGAGTGATTTGAGTTGATTAAATTTTTGGCTTGCTTGGTTTGCTGACATTGAAGTTCCGCTTTTAAAACAAACCACTTCACCCTGTTTTGGGCCTCTAATAAATTCCATGCATGAAACGTTGCCTTGCACATAACCATTAAAATTAGGTGATTTTTGCCCCCATTTATGTACTCTCTTTGTTTGTGCCAACTCTTTTTTTAAACGTGAGATCTCTTTTTCGGCAGGAGAAAGTTCAAGGTACTCATATGCAACCCCGCTATCTTGGTACTCTTGACCATCTAAGTAAGCTGTTTTCAGTATCTCGCGAGCATTTTGCAATTGTCTTATAATATGTTGTCTATTACTATTTTCTATTTCCTTGGCAAGATTTTTTTTTAAAAGCATTGGTGCATTATATCCTGCATTGGCACCCTCGGTTATCTCTGGAGTTATTAATGCGCCAGCTTGTAATAAGGCTGACATGTATTGTGGTAAGCGTCGATATATTGCGTTGTTATTTGTAAGAGTCAGTAATGGGGTATAACCAGAACTGTCTTGCGCATTTACTTGTGCCCCTTTTTGCACAGATAATGGTATGAGCTTAGGATCAAGAGAGCGCTTAATGATATTTGTTAGTATGTTTTCATTTGATATATTGAAATCTTGCGGTAACTCCAGCTCGCTTTGTTGGTCCAATGGTTTTGCATTGCTTGAAGAACTACTGCTGCTGTTACTACTTGCACTTCTGCTTGCAGAGTACCTTCTATTTTGACTAGCACCACCGCCACCGCCACCTCGGCAATAGACTGAGCAGATTGAAGTGATAAGGCTATAAAATAAGAACATTTTTAAAATTTTCATAACAAACTCCTTAAAACCCAGGTTTTTCGCTTAAAGTTGACGTGTTTTTTCCTTATTACTTCTAGGATACTATAAACGAGTCATGCAATTCAATATGAAATAAAAATTGAATGATTAGTAAGGTTTATCAGGTGTTTTTTGCGCTAGGTAAATAAGTAAGTTACTGCGATTTTAACGGGTAAAAAACGAATAAAAGACAGTTGGTTGTTGAGTCTGTTTTACAAGCTTATTTTTTATGAGTATAGTTAATACTGTTAGTGAGTTTTATTTTTTTTGATTTAAACCAATTATGGGAACATTAAACCATGAGAAAACATATTCTTTTAACTATCAATTTGCTGCCTATGGAGGAAACGTTATGTTTTCAAAGAAAATAATTTTTACCCTATTAGGTATCTTGGCAACTGTAGGGATAATTCAAACAGTTTATCCTATGCAAGAAAATACAGGATTGCGCAGAAGAGCTACTTGCACGGATAGAACAATTGCAATGAGTAAAAGTGTTGTGAGTTTTGCTTTAGGAGTGGGGGTTATTGCAGGTGGAGCTTTGATGGCTAAGGATATTGGTGCAGCGGTATGTACGGAAAATTCTTTTGATAGCAGAGTAATATGGCTTGAAAGAGTAACAAAAGGTATGTGTCCATTAGTTGGATTTTATGGGGGGCACATGCTAGCAAAGCCTTATTTGGAAGGTTCCGTAGATAACTTTATACTCGCTATAAAAAAACAACAGTAAAATGTTTTTCATCGTATTGAATTTCTTGCATGTGAATCAAAATGATTAAACCACACCATAAAAAAATCGCCATAGTGGGCAATGCCGGATCAAGCAAAACCACATTAGCATTAAAAATTAAAGAGAAGCTACAACTTCCCATAATTCATTTGGATCAATATTTTTGGTTACCTGGTTGGCAAAGGCGCGATTTTGCTGAGTTTGTTTCTATGCATAATGAATTATGTGAACAAGATAAATGGATCATGGATGGTAATTATGTCAGGACTTTTTATCATCGTATGCATCATGCAGTGGATGAATTTGTAAGACAGTTTTTGAAAGATGCATCGGATAAGTCATGAGTAACCAGTGGTAAGCATAACACATTGTTGATGAGCAAAAAGCATTAAGCATGATCAAAGAGCAATTTCCTCAATTTCATACTTCCACCATTAAATCGCTTAGCGTTGGCTGGGATAATACTGCATATATCATTACATTTAGCACGACATCCTTCTTGTCGGCGACATCATCGGAATACAAGTATAGTACAATATTAGAATCAAGAAATATTTTATCGCTCATTTGCTTCGTCTCTGTCAAACTTGAGACCTTTTATTTTAACCTTAAATGCAGAAAACTCTTTTTTTTTCTTAGCAATTTTTTCTGCTTTAGTTTCTCCCTTTTCAACCAGAAGAATAACTCGGCATTCTTTACCTAAAACATCCAAATATTTTTCAGGAACTTTTATTTTACCCTTTTCAATTTTAGTTACAAATTCTATCGCTTCCATATATTTAGATCCTTATATATTATCAAGATTTTGTTTGCTTAATATATATCACTCCAGATGTTCCTGAGGACAAGCGGTAGAGGGATTTACTTTTTCTCTATCAGCGTGTACCGATCTTTATCCTCTTTATACACAACAAAAGATGCATTTTGTTTGGTAGGCAAAATATAAGTTTGATATACCTGTAAACCTTTTGACAATTTTTTTTCAAATATCTCTTTGGGTCTTTGTAATTGTTCAGGTTTGGACATTTCGCGTTCAATTTTCCACGCTTGCATATGTGCCAGTGATGCTTCGATAAAAATCCCAAAATTGCAGTACCTAAAAAAATTATATGGTTCTTTGTCACTTAATGCAAAGGAGCCTTCAAAAATGATGAGATCAGTTGTGCCAAAATTGATAGTTTTGTGTTCAATAATATGGGGGAGCGGATTAGCGCTTGAATAAGGAAAATGATTTCTAACACGGAAAGGAACATCGAGTTTTGAATTTTCATGTACGACGGTGCTTAGAAATTGGTGTGTTTGTTCGTGATCAACATTAATAAGAGCGTCTGGAGCATTTTTATTATAAGGTGAAAAGCCATTTTGATTAATTACCTCTGCACGGCAATGAAGAGAGTCTAGTATTTTTTTTAATTGGTCTGCAAAATAGGATTTGCCTGAACCGCTTCCTCCAGCAATGGCTATGATAGGTATGGGAGTCGATCTATCTTGAGCGTGAGAATCACCTAATTTTTTTGCGCGTTCAATGATTGGTTTGAAAGTAAGTAAAAAATGAGTGTCATTCATATGATGCTCCCTACCCAGTTAATTACTATATAAAGGAATATCTATCCTTTCCCTCTTTATACAATATAAATGATGCATTCTTTTTAGTTGGTAAAACATAAGCATTATAAATATGCATCCCTTTATTTAAATGCTCTCGAAAAATTTCTTCAGGGCGTTGCAAGTGAATTGGTTTTGCCATTTCTCTTTCCATTCTCCAGGTTTTCATATTTTCGTCACTCGCGTCAATGAAAATACCAAAGTTACAATATTTAAAAAAATCATAAACTGTATGATCACTTAGCGCATGGGCTCCATCAAAGATGATGAGATCAGTGCTCACAAATTTTACTATTCTATATTCAATGGTGTAAGGCATTGGTGTTTGAGCTGAATAAGGAAATGCATTTCTTATGCGAAAGGGCATATTAATTTCAGATGTGCCGGCTTTAATCTGTTGCATAACTTCATGTACCATTTTCCATTTAAGATGTGGATTAATATGAGGTAAGGTATCAGTGATTATGCCATCATGATGAGAAAAATTATCCTGTTCAATAACATCAATAATATAACCATTTTGTTGCAGTACTGCTTGCAGCTGTTTTGCAAGATGAGATTTTCCAGAGCCTGGACCTCCAGCAATAGCAATAATTGGTCTTATGTTGGATTGGTCAGCAATTAAAAGTTTTGCTTTGTCGATGATTGGTGTTAGTTGTAAGGTTAAATCATCCATAATGCCCTTTGTTTGTGGTTACATGCCAGATTTCATGCAATAATCCGCGATCATCTCTATAATAATAGTGTAGTAACAAAATCAAATACAAGAAAAAATCGGAGTCGAATGAAGATGCAGGATGCGCTAGTTGATGATCATTGGGTACGATAGTGCATTTGAGAGAATCTTATTTTGCCAAAGCTCCTGAGCAAATCATTATTTAGAGCAAGGTCTTTTTAAGAATGAATTGTTCCAGTCATTATTTATCAAGAACCTTAACCATCATGTAGCTATCGCTAAAAGTATCACCACATTTTACCTCTTTTTCCAGAATGCCGATTCTTTTAAATCCCATGATTTCATATAATTTTATGGCAGCCATATTTTCTGTATTAACGGTAAGCTGTACATGAACTATTTTTTTATCATTTTGTAGGAGTTTCATAATGCCTTGCATTAACTTCTGTGCAATTGCCTGTCCTCGATAAGCAATATCAACATACACAGAAACAATGGTCGCTATATGCTCTACGCATTTTCCCTGATACAGCAGAGCTCCAGCCATACCAACAATTCTACCTTCATTTTCTGCAAAGAGCATATAAGATTTCTGGCCGTGGGCATTTTGCAAGCGATCTTGCCATTCTTGATCTGGCATTGCAGCATCTTCTTGATAAGTTGTGGCAAACGCTGAGGGATCAGTTTTAAGAGCTTGTAATCTGAGCTCTTTATATTCTTGCCAACGTATAGGGGGTAACGTGATGATTGAGATTGGCTTCATATGGGATTGTCCTGTTAAGGTGATCAATATCATGATCAGTATTTTTATTGTGTTCATAGACCCAATTATACATGAACCTCAAAAAAAACTTTATCTATTCTCGATTCTTAATCATTCTTTATATTTTTGTGCAACACAAAAACAGAGTACTTATTCTTTTTTTCTTTATAAATGATAAAAGAAGCGTTTTTTTTGCTTGGGACAACGTAGTTATGATAACGTTGCAATTCGGCATGAATATCTTTTTCTAATTTTTCTGGCGATCGCTGCAAGTGTGGGAGTCTGTTTTGTTCACGGTCCTTTACCCATTGAGCGCTATTGGCAGGAGAAGTATCGAGGAAAATACCTAAATTACAATGTTTAAAAAAATTATAAGAGTCATCATCGCCTAGAGAATAGGTGCCTTCAAAGAGGATTACATCAATTTCGGATAGATTTACTGTTCTGTATTCAATTGAATAAGGCATCGTGGCTCTATTTAAAAACGGCATAGTAATTTCAGTTGATCCCTTTTTAATTTCTTCCATGACTTGATGCACCTGTTTCCATTTTAAAAAAGGATTGATATGTGGCATTGGATCATTAAAATTTCCATCATATTGCAAAAAATTATCCTGTTCGAGTAAAAAAACATTCAAGCCTTCATCACGTAGTATCGTATTAAATAGTCTTGCAAAATGAGTCTTTCCTGCTCCAGAGCATCCGGCTACTGAAACAATGGGCATAGAATGTAATTTATTTTTCTTAAACAGTTTTGCCAACTGTTTTGTTTGTTCAATAATAGGGATAATGGTCATTCTAAATGCATAATCTGGATTATCGGGTTGATCATAAGCTTTTTGGTTTTCTAAAGGAGGGAGGTGAAATACGGTAAAAAATGGCTTACTTACCACAAGAAATAACTGTTTGAGAAAAAATATCAATTTTTTGTGTGGTTCAGCTTTTTTTATTGAGCGCCGCAGATAGTTAATCATGTGTTTTCTCCTCCAATTTTGTAAGGATTTGAAAGCACTTCGATGGTATCTAGAGTAAGAGGTTGAGTTTGCATCTGATGAATTTTGCCAGGCCATTTTTCCCAAGATTTAAAATGCATGTGCATATGAAAGACTGTTTGCTTTGCTTTTGGGCCATTATTGAGAGAAACCCAAAAATCACCATTTCCGGTAAGTTGTCTTGAAATAAACTGCGCCATAAAGACCATTTTAGACATAATACTCGAATCATAAGTGTCTACAGGATTTAAGTATTTAATGTTTGCAATGTGTTTCTTTGGAATAATAAGGATGTTTACCGGTAGATCGATTTTGCGTGGCTTATCCTTTTTTTTAATGACAATAATCTCATCAGTTTCTTCATAAACTATTCGGGGTTGGGCGCGGGAAATAATATTACAAAAAACACAAGGTTCTTGTTTTACATTCTCCATATCTGCCTCCCCTCTATTTTTTTATTTTAAAACTAATCTATATTTTCTATTATAATTATTCTACCAGCTTTAGACCTTTTAAATAAACAGTTTTTGTAAAAAGGTACTTTGTTCTTTATGGCTGCGTTTTTTTCTGTATGAAATTTTTATTTTCGTTTCTCATAACTGTATCCGCATTGATTTAAATTTCTTGTGCACATTATTATCCGTTAATTTATCTGTCGATGGTTGAGCTTCTACCGGTTTTTCATTTTTTTTGTTAAGCCAAGAAGAATAAGAGGTTGTATAATCATCGTTGTTTTCTTTGCAATATTGATAGAGTGATCTTGTTACTATAGACCGTTCTTCTTGGGATTCTTTTATTATCCCTGTGCCGCTTTGGTCTAAAAGCTTTTCGCCGCCCAAAAGTGCGTGTCTTTCAATAATTGTTTCTAACGATACATTTTTAGCATTATGCATCATGTCTAAAAAGGCAAAAAATATGGTAGTTCTGCCCAATCCTGCATAACAATGGAAATGAAACCATGTATTTTTATGAGATTTAATAAAAGTTAAAAATGCGTCAATTTGTTCAGGTGTAGGAGGGTACCTGTCTATAATGGGAAGTCTAAAATAATGTGCTCCATGTTTTGTTACCAATTCTTTTTCATTAGTTATAGTTTCAATGCTAAATGTTTTGTGATTACTAAAATCTATTTTTATTGGATATTGTTCCGCTGCGGTTGGATAAAAGGCTGTGAATTCATCTTTTAAGGAAAGTTGATGTATTCTTATCAATTCATCTTGTTCGATTTCTGCTGTTGTTTTATTTAAATTGTAGTCAGCATAATAAAGTTTATTTTTTGGTTGCAAATACCAATGATAGGAAATGCCATTAATAAAACAATGGGATTCTTTGCGTAAATCGATAATTGTGATATCGATAGCATCTTGCCCACCTTTTACACGAATTTCATTGATCATATTTTCAAAGTTATCCGCTGAAAATTCTGCGCTTCCAGAAGCATTAATTTCCCTTAAACCTTGTAAAAGACTGTCATTCGATAAAGGGTCTTTACATGTTCTAAATTTTGCAGGAAGGTTAGTTTTACTAAGAACTTGATCTCCAAATCTTAATATAATCTCTTCTGCATAATTGATTTCAGATTTGTTTGCACATATTGGCAAGGCTATAGCAGTTAATAACATTAATATTATGCGTTTCATTTTATCCCCTTTAAGCAATGGTTTCTACAGTAATTTTATTTGTTTTGGCTGATTTTTTTGGTTCTTCTTTACGAGCAAGCCAAGTTGAATAAGGAGTTGCGTAATCATCATCATTTTCTTTGCAATAATCATAAAAGTTCTGAATGTCTTGCGCTTTTTTCTCTTTGATCGCTTTTTTAGCATCTGATCCGGAAACTTTCATGATATTTTTTCCACCTAATAATTCTTGGCGTTTTATGATCGTTGCTAAATCAACAGTTTTTGCATTTTTGAGCATATCGGCAAATGCCAATAGAGTAGTTGTTCTTCCAGCACCGCCTGCACAATGAAAGTGGAACCAGGTGGATTTGTGATGTTTTCTATAGAATGCTAAAAATGCATCGATTTGTTCTATGCTTGGGCTATGAAAATCAAGAATTGGCATTCTAAAGTAATGCAGACCATGTTGTGTTACTAAATCTTTTTCATTGCCAATCGTTTCAACGGCAAATTTTTTGTAATTTTCATGATCATAGTGATTAGGATAATCTTCTTTTTTGCTTGGATAAAAGGCTTTTACGGATTCTTTAGATTTTTTTAAGTGTGATATTCTCGTTGCTTCATCATGTTCAATTTCGTGTGCTGTTTTATCCACATTATATCCAGCATATATCAGATCATCATGAGGTTGCTCATACCAAAAATAAGCAACGCCGTTAATAAAACAATGTGATTCCATGCGTAAATCGACAATCGTTATATCAATGGCTTTTTGGCCAGCGATTTTGTGTAATTCAGTTATCATAGGCGGTAAGGTGTCAGTAAGGAATTGTGCACTTCCTGAAGCATTAACGGTATCAAGTCCTTGTAATATTTTTGCGTCAGTTACTTCTTTAGGCTTATCGTGTGTGGTTCTAAATCTTTTTGGCAGATTTGTTTTACTCAGTGAGCCATCACCCAATCGCAGAATCATTGGTTGATGTTCATGTTTGGTGCATGTTGTTAAGACTGTAGCGTTTAATAATAGTATGAGCAGTATGTGGCGCTTCATTTTCATTCCTTTTTTTAGGTTATTATTGCAAGGCAACGGTATGTTTTTTATTCACTTTTGTATGCGTAGCTTGAGTGTTGTTTTTCTTCAGCCACGTAGAATAAAGGGTTTTAAACCCATCATTGTTTTCTTTGCAATAATCATAAAAGCTTTTTATAGTTTTTAATCGATCAGCATATCGTTGAGCTTTTTTGGCTGTTTTGTGTCCTTTTGTTTTTAATAAATCTTTTCCACCAAGCATTGTTTGGCGTTTCATAATGCTGTCAAAATCAACATCTTTGGCATTATGCATCATGTCAAAAAAAGCCACAAAGGTTGTAGTTCTTCCTTGTCCAGCATTGCAGTGGAAATGGTACCAGTTGTTTTTATGTGATCTGAAATAGGTTAAAAATTCATCAATTATTTCAACTGATGGTTCATAACCATCAAAGATAGGTAATCTTAAGTAGTGTAGGCCATGTTGATTTGCTAAGTGTTTTTCCGTCATGGCAGTTTCTAATTTTATGTTAGTTTTATCATTCAAGTGGATAGAAGAGAATGTACTAAAAGATGGTTTATACGGCGTTTCTTGATAAAGATTAAATACCGTCGCCTGTTTGTTTTTAATTACATGAGCTAATCTTTTTTCTTCATCTTGCACTACCTCTTGGCCTGTTTTTTCATCATTATAAAGCGCCCATATGCCGTGATCTGTCGGAGGTTTTTGATACCAAAAAAATGGCATGTTATTAATAAAGCAATGTGATTCTCTACGAAGATCCACGATGGTAATTTCTCGTGCAAGTTTTGATCGTAGTTCGACAATCAAATTTGGCATAATTTCTACAAAAAATTCAGCGCTACCAGAGCCACTCACGTTAGCAAGACCTTGGGTAGAGATTGATTGATCTTTTTCTTTCAGCTCATCATGAAAAGTTCTAAAGTTTTTAGGGAGTTTACCACCTTTTTCTGGTTGCATGCCATACATTAAAAAAGGTTCGCTGTGATGGTGCTCGCGAGCATGGACTGCAAAGATCATGGTTGATGTTAATGCGACTAAAACGATACGTTTCATTTTTTCTCCCCATTTTTCTTAATTTTAATTTATCGTTATGCTTATATATTATTAAAATTCAAATGGAAAATGCAACAATAGGTATGAATGAGGGAGCAAAGTTTGTATTGATAAAGGTAATGTTGCGAAAAAGATGGTTGCTGTATTGTGATCATGTTATGATTGTGATACGATTTTTTATGAAATCGTGTAGAGCATCTATTACCGGAAAATTATGATAGATAAAAAATATGTTGCCTATGAAGGCCAAAGATTTACTGTCGAATGGTATTTGGATGGCCAGGGCAAAAGCAAGGCCCGTGAATATTTTGAAGAATTACCCCTGGATCGTAAAAAGAAGCTTAAACATCTTATGCAGACTATTGGTGATTATGGGCAAATTCATAGCGAAGAAAAGTTTCGCAATGAAGGTGATAAAATTTACGCATTTAAACCATCACCAGATCGGTTTTTATGTTTTTTCTCTGTAGGTTCAAAAGTAATTATTACGAATGCGTTTGAAAAGAAAACAGATAAGTTGCCTCCCAGAGAAAAAGATCGAGCTTTGAAATATAGATTCGATTATTTACAAAGAAATAAAGAAGGAAAATATTATGGTTAAAGCTAAAAAAAATGGTTCTCAGCAATTTGCCTCTACTCATGATGAGTTTATAGCATCATTAACTCCAGCGCAAAAAAGGACTTATGATAAAGAGTATCGCGATCATCTACTTTCTGAGCTTGTATTAGCCATCATGAAGAATGATGAGGATTCTATACGAGAGTTGGCAAAAGGCGCTAAGGTATCTTCAGCCATTGTTCAAAAAATAAAATCAGGTACACGGAAAGATATAACGCTACAGTCATTTTTAAAAATCACCAAGGCTCTTGGATGTGAAGTATTTCTTGAAAAAGGTGAAGAGCGTGTGACGTTAAAACCTCGACCTAAAGCTCGATCAAAAGTTAAGGCATCTGTTGCCCAAAAAATACCAAGCACTCGCCAACAATCGGTGAGTATTGGGATACATGCTAAGTCATCGAGAAAATAAAGATTGCGTGATTCTTTTGTTATTCCTTTATTGTGGCGCCATTGGGGCTGCATTATAATATGGTCTTATAGTTTCCACAGTTTCCTAATTGTTTGTTTTTAACTGCTGTAGAGCTGCCTGCTTTTTTGCAAGATCAGCTTTTTTGTAATCTTCTAGCAGAGTGATTATTTTTTTAGTGTTAGCCTCTCTCAATTCTATATATTTACTACCTCTGAGTATATCAGGTTGTTAACTCAAATTGTAACAAAAAACATTTCAAGAACTGTGATTTTTTGGGGCGTTGGTGAAGTGTTGAAAGGTTGGTTTTACCTTAAGGTTTGCCATTGATCATGAAAAAAGCTAGGTTTTTGCCTCCCTATTTTCCCCCCGTTGACATATTTCAAATAGAATATATAATTAAGGAGTAGAATGTGAGGTTAATTTTTATTTTATTAATGCAGGTTCCGCTTTTGTCAGATGCTCTTTTAGCTTGGCATATTTGGGGGTTGAATAGGAGGTTTTATGAAGAATGTAAACATACTGATTATGTCACTATTAATAGGTTTAGCTGGCTCCATGCAAGCTATGGGGTCGCAAGTTATTGCTTCAGCTAGAGCTGCGGCAACTCGATATGCAACTCAAGCTGTTGGTATATCTCGTTCCACGGCTTCTATGCCTCAATTTATGGCTTCAAGAATGCCTAATGCTGCACATTTTTTACCTTCAAGGGTAACTTCATCGTATAGTAAAGGGAGCCTTGCTCCCAGATTTAACGCATTTAAGCAGAATAATAACGACAGGAAGACCCTTTTCATGGGAGCTGCTTGCGTGGCGGCTGCGGGTTGCCTGTGGGGTGTTGGAAAAGTATACGCCCATGAAAATGTTTCTGAATCGATGTCTGAGCAAAGGCCTAAAGAACTAACGGAAGACAAAGCTAAAGGGTTATCTGAAGGTGAGTTAAGTAATAAGGTAATGGCCAAGGAAAAAGTAGCATCGAAACTTCAAGTAGGCCAGATTGTGTCGGCGGCTGGATTGAGCGGTTTGAGGACTACTGCAGGAGTGACGAACAATGCATCATTTGGTTTGATCAGAGCGTTAGGTTTAGAGATGAAAGATGCACATATGGGGCTACCTACAGGTGTTTTTGAACGAGAACATGGGATTAATCGGGCAACTCAAAAAATAGCCTTAAAGCGTGCATCTAAAGATGATAGCTTTTTGGAGGTTTTGAAGAAGAATCAAGCCAAAATTGAAAAACAGGAGCACTATGACGATTTGCGAGAGAAATTTTCTGAGGGTGTTCCTGGTTATTCTTGGGAAAAATTTTCCAAAAATTTTGTATCAGAAGTTCCCAAAGCAATGTTCAAAGGAGCTGTCGTCAACGCTGTTTCACAACTGACCGATAATCATTATGGGAAAATAGTGCTGAGTAACGTAGCGCTTCAAGCAGTTAATCCCCAAGGTAAAACTTACCGACAACAATTTAATCATGGAGCAAAAGCCGCTTTTAAAGGAGTGGTAGTTGATGTAGCGTCTGAAAAAATCTCTCAAGCAATTACTAATCAGGTATCAACAAGAGTAGCACCTTTACTGCCTACTCGTATTGCAAATCCTCAAGAAGACAGTGCCGAGGCTTGGTTAGTTTGGGGTGGAAGACAACTTCTGAATATAGGGGTGAAGGTGGGAGTTGGTAGTATGTATGACGCAGCCACATCTAAGCTTGATCCACATACTCGAAAAATTGGTTTTTCTCTAAAGTTCGGGAATTAGACTTGAAAATAAATGAAATATAAGAGCTATTTCTGCTCTTGAAAGCAATCCTATTGAATTTCTAACTGAAAATATGATATGTTTTAGTTAGAGTATGGCTGTATTTTTTAAATATTATCAGTTTTAAGGAGAATAGATATGAACAAGAGCGCTTTAATAATGGGCTTAATGGTGGCGGTATTATGTAGTGTTAATGGAGTTTATTCAAGCTCTGTGCCAAGTGCCCCTGGAGGCGCTAAAGAAGCCGAAGGTGACAGCTTTTTGATTGAAAACAATTCATTGCATGACGCGCTTATAATTACTGCTTGGGTTATGGAAAGACAAGGGAACCATGCTAATGTAGAAGGTCCATATTCTTATTCACCAGCTTCTACGGGAGCTATGATTATAAAGGCTGGGCAAACAAGAGTTGTGCCATATTATGCTGAGGCTCCTAAACTGATCTTCATGTTTATCGGAACTCAAAATAAAGATGGCTACGGGGAAGTGAAAGCTGGAAGCGCGGCTCTACGTGATGCTGCGCTTAGACCAATGTACTTTATTCAACCTGGCGATGTATATGAAGTTCATGATAGTACGGGTGCGGGGCTTTATAAAAATCATCTTGGCCGTATTGCTTTTGATAAAAAATAAAAAAATTAAACCACGGATGAAACATCAAAAATGTGGATTTAATTGAAAAAAATAGTTACTCAATAATTTTGTTTTCCGCAATCAAGCGCTTGTTTTTATTGCCTACATAGATAGCGGCAATAACCCAGACGGCTGTCAGTCCCATGCTTACTAAAGTACCAAACACCATGAGCTCGGGGATTTTATGTTTAAAGGCATCAGTAATTTGTGCGCCAGCTTGTTTTGCTGTGCGGCCGCCAAACATATCAATCCAACCTTTAGTTTTAAATTTTACATCTTTACTGGTTGGAATATACATGATTTCTTTAACCGGGTTGTTCACCGCATAGCCTAATCCTTTAGCAACAATCATGACACTAAAAGTTGCCCATAATAGCTGCCCTGCGGTTGGGTCTCCTAATTTAAAGAAGGCATACAGCGACATAAACGCAATGCCCAGGCAGGTAGGGAAAAATAAAAGACAAAAACGCAAACCATAACGTTTGATTAAATAGCTTGTGCCCAGTAATGCCATGATAAAGGCTAACGCATTGACACAAATACCATAAATGCCTTGAAATTGTGCAAAACCAGCTTCACTGCCATATGCAGGATGCGTGCAGGCATTTGATTGCATCTGATATTCTATAATTTGCGTAATGATTTCATAAAAACAAGATACGATTAAAACACCAATCAAGTAGGGTCTGGTGACCAATAGGGTAATGCCGGTGATAAAACCTTTAAAAAATCCTTCTTTCTGTTTTTCGGTAGCATGAGCCATTCTATTACCAATTAATTGCTGTGGAGGCATAGTACGCATAAAATAGTACATACCAAATATAGTCGAGGCAACCGATAGTGTAGCGCCTAAAAAGAGTGTCCATATGCCTCCCAATTGCTCAATGCCTAGTGTAGGGATGCAGGCAACTAAAGCGCCAAATTGGGCCATGGTAGAAATTAAAGGGTATCCTTTTTTTGCTGAATCTGTGGTGGTAATACTTGCAGTGAATGACCAAAATAGTGCAACGATTAAAGAACCAAAGCTTTCAATAGTAAAATATGAAATCCACCCTACGGCAGCCAAAAGAGATTTGCCTAAAAATGCATCACCCCAAAAGTGGCGCATGGCAAGTAACGTGGTAATAGAAGCAAAAAGAGCTGTGTAAATGGAGGTTAGAATGTAAAATAAGGTATGTTTTTCAAACCAGTCGACCATTTTTGAATATATAAACACTAAAGGAATGATAACAAAAGGCGACCAAAACTTTGCAATCGGTTGCATTAAGCGGCCATAATCCTCCGGGCATCCTAAAGTCACTGGAAATGCTATTTTATAAAAAACTATATTTTTAAGTAGCCGTAAAAGCCAATAGCTTCCAATAATAAGGAAAAATATGCAGGCCAATATGCCAAATTTTTTAATTTCGTGTTCATCAAGATCAGGCCAAAAGTAATGAACTAAACGTGCTAACATAATATAAAAATCCTTTTGTCTATTGCTCTGTTGGCAAGTGATGTAAGGGGGGACGTTGTAAGTATACACTATTTGTTGTGTCGGTGGCAAAAAACTGATAGAGCCATTTCTTAATGCAGCTACAAATTCACCCTTTTACCTCAAATCTTGCGCAGCTATGGCACATAATGTTATTCCATAAATAGTATGATCTATATATTAATACCTTTTATTACAAGGAGCGTTATTTATGAAGCGTTTTCTAGCTGAGTGTTTGGGAACTTTTTTCCTTGCCATGGCTGTAAATTTTACCGGTGATGCAATGGCAGTGGGTTTAATGTTTATGGCGATGGTTTATCTGATGGGGCCAATATCTGGTTGTCACATTAATCCTGCAGTTTCATTGGCAATGTGTATGCGCGGTAAACTATCCATAATGAATTGTTTATTTTATATGGGTGCACAATTACTTGGCGCATGTTTGTTCTTTGCCCTTGCTTTTGGCATATTTGGCGCTGTAATTCCAGCACGAGTTATTCCTGCCGATGCCTTATTGGGTGCAGGGTCATTTGAGCTTTTATTAACGATGGTGTTATGTTCGGCCTTTTTAGTTGTTGCAACTTGCAATAAGTTTAAAGATAGCCATGTTAATGGTATGGTTCTTGGACTAACCTTGACGGCATTGGCAACATTTCCAGGACTTTATAATCCTGCACTTGCCCTTGGATCTATGCTTGCTAATCTCATTGGTGGGGCGGGTGCTATGCCAGGATTAAGTGAACTGTTAGTGTACGTCGGGCTACCTTTAGTAGCTGCAGTTTTAGCAGCATTTAAGTTTAAATTTTTCTATAGCGATCTTCCAGAATATCATGTTGCAGAGCATGGCAGACAATCACACCATTAATTTTTAAATAAAATAAAAAAACCCTCATTGTGCTATTGCAAAATAGTTGATGGGGGTTTTTTGATGATGAGCCTTTAAGTACACATCGAGAGGCGCTTGTCAAGAACTGTTTTGTGGTTCAGTATATAACAAAGCCTTCTACTAATAATTAATCTTATCTTTATTTTTCTGCCATAATTCAAATGCTTTTAAAGCATCATCACATACTATGTGTTTAAATGGGATTGATCTTTGCTCGCTGGAGCATGCTAGTTGTTCGTAAATAAAATGATCATCAAAACCAATTTTGGCAGCATCGTGAGCGGTGTTTGCAAAATAAACTATTGAAGGTCGTGCCCAAAAAATAGCACCAAAGCACATAGGACATGGCTCGCATGATGTATAAATGTGGCAATCAATAAGTTGAAAACTTTGCAACGCTTTGCATGCATTTCTAATTGCTACCATTTCTGCGTGTGCTGTTGGATCATTTGTCGCGGTAACTTGATTTACGCCCGTTGCTATAATTTCATTATTTTTTACAATCACAGCGCCAAATGGTCCACCTTTATTGCTGCGCACATTTTCTATGGATAATTCGATTGCGATGTTCATGAAGCGATTGTTCATACGAGTTTAGTCCTTTTTTTGTTTTTTAACTTGGCTGATAGAGTGTAAAAATGATTGTCGTGGGTCCAGCTGACTACGCACAGTATATGCTTGTGCGCTGTTGTTTGGAAATATAGGAAAGCTGCTATTTCCTGGTATCGATTGATTGTCGTAAGAATCTTGGGAAGGAAAGTAATGGATTTCAGATAATATGGCGATTATAAGGCTTGGGATTAGAAGGCAACAGCATAAAGATACACCTGCAATTTTTGACGGCTGATCACATATTTCTCTGCGAGCTAATGCTGGTGCTCGGGCTGCAGATGGTTGCGGTGATTGTGCAATTATTTGCACGTCGTTTAAGCGTCGTGGCGGCAAGGCATAATCATCTTGCTTCATCGCTTGCGCAGTTACATCTGATAACAAACAGAGAAAGATTACAGTTGCTTGGCTGACAAATAATTTTGCATGAGTTGACCAATTGTATTGCATATGTCAATTTAATAATTTGCTCGTGTTTGATTTTTACCGCCATATATATTTCTCATTTTGCATTCACTTTTGGCTGGTTTGGTTTGTTTTTTTACAAGAACATGAGCTGCTAGTTTGGCGCGTTGTTGTTTTTGTGCACGTTCAGCTGTTGGATCAATCATTTTTTTAAAAAGTTTTCTTTGCTGTTTTTCATCATCGACACTTGCTCCACCATATGGTACTTCTTGAATGGCTACATCGTGTTTTTCTTGTACATAACGAGTAGACTGAGTGATGGGCGTAGCAATACTCGGATTTGATTGATCATCAAAGATAGGTAAAGTGACATCAGAGAGTTGCTGATGCACAAAACATGTTATACAAGGAGAAAAACATGCGCCCAAAAAATTTCGATCGGCAAACATGCCTTGAATGTTAGGCGATAAGCTCCATAAAATAATTGATAAGATGGTTAGACGAGCAGAATGGGTGAACATAAAAAAATCTCCTAATGTTTTTTTGATTGACGCTTATTTTTTTCTGGTATAAAAAAAGAACTTAGTTGTTATTATCTAATCTTTACAAAAAAAAGGAAGTTTTATGAAGAAAAACTTTGTTGTATTTTCACTATTATTAGTGATGTCGGCAAATATATTTGCTGCTGCACAGGTTGATTTACAAGGGTTTACGCACATTGCATGTGAGTTGCAACCTCGCATAGTACATGAATCTGCAGATAGACACTTTACGCATCCTCATATTCCATTTCGCCAAAGAACAAGTTTAACAGAAAGCACGAGCACTAACTGGGCCGGTTATGCAGCACTTACTAATTTGACTCATCCTACTGCTCATACAGTTTCATATGTAGCTGGTACATGGACAGTTCCCACTCTTTCTCCTCTTGCAGGACATACCTATTGCTCCATGTGGGTTGGTGTTGATGGTTATGATAGTAATTCTGTTGAGCAACTTGGCACTGAACATGATTGGGTGAATGGAAAACAAGTAAACAGTGCATGGTTTGAAATGTATCCTCAATATCCTTATACCATCAATGGATTTCCAGCTAATCCAGGTGATTCAATCAGCGCATCAGTTGTATATCAAGGAAATAATATTTTTGTGTTAACCATCATAAACAATACGAGAAAAGTTTATTTTGTGGTGCCAACTTCTTATACAAAATCAGCAACCGCTCAAAGAGTTTCTGCTGAGTGGGTATGCGAAGCGCCATATTCAAATCAAGTGTTACCTTTATCAAATTTTGGTACCGTCAACTTTAGCAATTGTGTAGCAACAATAAATGGTGTGCAAGGTGCAATTAATAATAGCACTTGGCAAGCTGATGCATTGACCATGGTAACAAGCACAGGTGCAACAAAAGCATTGGTATCAGGACTTTCATCTAATGGAGAAAATTTTAGTGTGACATGGAAGCACCAATAAAATTTTTACTATTAAAAGGAAGGAATTTTTATGAATAAATATATGGTAAAACAGTTTCTCGTAATACTCTTATTGTCTTGTCAGTTAATACATGCTGATCTTAATTTACAAGGTGTTACTTTAATTGAGTGTGAAGTGAGGCCACGTGTAACGAGTGAAACTAAAGAACGTCATTTTACGCACCCACATGTTCACGTAAAAGAAAGTGCAAGTCTTAACTGGGCTGGTTATGCGGTTGTTACAAGTCTTTCCAGTCCTGCTAATAATGCAGTTACCAGTGTTTCTGGTACATGGCAAGTGCCAACCATTTCTCGTTCATCAGGTACAACCTATTCATCTTTATGGGTTGGTATGGATGGGTATTCAAGCAGTACCGTGGAACAAATTGGTACTGAACATAATTGGGCAAATGGCAAACAACAAAATTATGTTTGGTTTGAGATGTATCCACAATATCCATATGAAATTGTTGGATTTCCACTTTCCGTGGGAGATTCAATAAGCGCATCTGTGGTATATAAAGGAAACAATGTATTTCAAATGACGATTGTTAATAACACAAGAAATGTTGCTTTTGTGGTGCCAACATCATACACCACTTCAGCTTTAGCTAAAAGAAGTTCTGCTGAATGGATTGCAGAAGCTCCTTATTCAAGCAGCGTGTTACCATTAGCAGATTTTCATACGATAACATTTAGTAATTGTATGGCTACCATTAACGGAATTAATGGTGCAATAAACAATCCTGTTTGGAAATTTGATCCTTTGACCATGATAACAAATAATGGCGCTGTAAAAGCATTGATATCAACGCTCACTTCTAATGGAAAAGGTTTCAGTGTTACCTGGAATCATCAGTAATAGTTTTTTTACTGCATAACATATTAATTTCCCCCGCTTTATCTTGTAGATATCGCGGGGGACTTTTATTTAAAGCTATTGGTTGGTTATCGACCCGTTTTGGTATGGTTGCGGGCAGTTTGATTGCGGCGATTTCTGAAATTATTTATTTCTTGTTCTTGGCGTTGTGCAACATAAATCATCTGCTGTATCCTTTTCACCTGTGAAAGTTCTTGTGCATCCGGGTTAGGTGTGGTTTGAGAGTGAGCACAAACATAGGGATGTAAGCAAGGGAGGGGTGTTTGCGCATTTGGAAACGGTTTATATTCTCCTATTGCAACTGATTGCGCCAACGTTAAAGGTCTTTGATTTTTTACTAATGGAATAGGTGTATTAATAGCTTCCAATACAGTCCTTAGCGACATACAACACAAGGCAGCGCTAATTAGCATGAGGTCACATGCATTTAAGCCAGAGGCCGATTGTGAACGATTTGCACCTACTTGGGAATTGCCAGGTTTTTGCATGCCCTCGAGTGAAACAAAAGAAATGAGCACCAAAATAGCCGATGATAATGAATGCATTTTTTTCAACATAAAACTCTCCTCATTATTGTTTAGCTTTTTAAGCATAAGTTAATCATGAGTTATTTTTTTGGTCAAAGTAATTTGAATGTTATGAAATGCAGAAACATCATTTATCGTCACTTAAATGATGTTTCTGTATTCTTTTCTATCTTCCCTTGCTCGTATTATTCATCTTCTTGAATGCGTTATTCGTATTATTAACACGTTCATACTTTTGTTGTTTAAGTTGCCCTGTTCTTGTCATGGTTTTAAACTGTTTCAATCGTGCCTCTAATGGAGTTTGATGTGTTCCATTGGTAAGTGAAGCTGTTATGTTAGCAGGCATAGTTGCATTATTAGGCAAAGTTACATTACTAGCGATTGTTGCATTAAATATTGAACTATTTGTGTTGTTAAAACTATCGCTATAATTAGACAAGTTCATAGCTGTTGAGCTTGATAATGCGTTGTTTGTATCGCTAGAATCAGATTCACCCGACTTAAAACCATAAGCGTATCCAATTATGGCTCCGATAAGAAGGCCACAACAGCAACAAAAACCATCTCCTTTTAGGAGTGAAGAGCGTGAATTTTCTTCTGGGCGATTTTGAGCACTTGTTTGTGGAACACGATTATTTTGAGGCAGTAGTTCTGCAACTTCTAATATAACAAGTCCCCCTGGTGCTTGTAGCGCTTCTGGATAAGAAGGTGGTGGTGCATCAGGCATATTAGCTACGGCATGGGATGCGGATCTTTGTAAGGATTGCATTGCTGCACTTGGTGTACAACTAAAAAATAAACTTAAAATCATGGATATATTTAAAAATTTCATAGTATTCCTTTATTTTCGGAAACCTCTTACTTCAGTAAGGGGAGGAGAAAATAAGCGTAGCAAAATAACCTTTAATAGACTATGTATTAAAGAGAAGATTTTTGCAAGAAGATACAAAAAATGATACTTTATATACATAGTAAATATAATATAAAATCTCAGCTGTATATTTCAAACAGCATATCTTGTGGCATACATGCTTCGCACTATTTCTATCAAACTTATAACAACAAAAGAGCAGCGAGAAAAGCTCACACAATTACAAAGAACATTTAATCGTGCATGTAATGTTGTATCAGCAACAGCACAAGAAAATCGTTGTTGGAATCGAGTCGATTTGCACCATTTGTCCTATTATAAGCTTCGTACAAGTGAAGTTGATGAGAAGAAAGAACTTGGTTCTCAAATGGTGTGTAATGCGATTAGGGCGGTATGCGATGCCTATAAAGTTTTGAAAATTGGTAAAACAAAACAGGTTCCAAAAATTAATTTTAGAGATAACGCAAGTGTGCATTTTGATAAACGCACTTATACATTGAAAAATGATGGAGTATCTCTTTATACATTATCCAAACGTATTTTTGTTCCGATGCATGCAGGAGAATTTCAGCAACATTATTTGCAGCAGGGAAAGCCCAGAGAAGCAGAATTAATTTGCAGAAAAGGGGAATGG
>Ga0206920_1007_pt1 | contig 93102 bp, 82 predicted proteins | sample Alteio_BWOrgHeat_65_FD_152934 | JGI IMG/M metagenome (GOLD analysis project Ga0206920, IMG submission 152934) | Enriched cells from forest soil in Barre Woods Harvard Forest LTER site, Petersham, Massachusetts, United States -... | ecosystem: Environmental > Terrestrial > Soil > Temperate forest >...
AAATAGTTAAAAACCGCTGAAATTAAACCTGTTTATGCCGAAAACAATGCGTCATGTGATCATTCACCATGCCCACGCCCTGCATATGGGCGTAAACAACAGTCGGACCCAAAAATTTAAAACCTCTTTTTTTCAAATCCTTGGCCCAGGCTTCGGCTTCTGGAATCACCACGGGATAGTCTTTCAACGTCTTAAACCGGTGCTTAATCGGTTTATTCTTCACCCACTGCCACATGTATTTGGAAAAGGAGCCATATTCTTTTTGAATTTCCATGAAGAGCCGGGCGTTCGTGATGGTTGAGGCGATTTTTAGCCGGTTACGCACAATACCCGCATCCTTCATCAGTCGGGCTCTGTCCTTGGCCGTAAACTTCGCCACTTGGCGGTAATCAAACCCGGCGAAAGCCTTGCGGAAATTCTCCCGCTTATGAAGAACCGTACGCCAGGAAAGACCCGCCTGAAAAGCTTCGAGGACTAAAAACTCGAATAGCTTTCGGTCGTCGCGAACCGGCTTACCCCACTCTTTGTCGTGATAGGTAATCATCAGGGAATCTTCTTCCCCGGGCCAGGAGCAGCGTTTGAGTTTGGTTTTCATAAGAAGTCTTCCTGTGGGGTTATAAGGAAAGGTCAACCGCGCCGTCGCCGTCGATCGCCACCCGGCCTTCAATGCCGTAGTCGCTCACAAAGGCTTCCTGCATCTTCATGGAAGTCACATTGATCTTCAAGGCCACATGGGGCCCCAGTCTGCGGTTGAGCATCTTATCCAGCTTCACGCGCAGAGCTTCCAGGTCTTTACCCACCGGAATCACCGCGTTCTTGCGCAGGGCGGCCTTCATGCCGTCACCGTCCAAAAAGTCTACCATCTGCACCAGGAAGTCGCTGGACTTGATGTCAAAATCCATATCCGGAAAATCAATCGTCTGGGTCTTCGCATGGTAGGTCGGTGTGCCTAACAGATAAACCGTCAGATGAGCCGGTTCTTTGGAAAGATTCAATAACGGCGAGTAGTCCACATTCGCTTCCACTACGACCTTTTCACCCGCGCCATAAATGCGCACGCTCTTCAGGCGCACGTTGTAATCTTCCCCGCCGGGCAGGGCCATATTCACGATACCGGTCTTGGGCGCCATGAGCAGTTGGTTGACCTGGTCGAATTTGATTTTCAAGTTGGTGACAATATGAAAACCTTCGCCGCCCGGAATATAGTCTTGCAGCGGCGGCAGTTTGACTTTTTTAGTAACCGGTTTTTCGCCGATGATCACCCGGGGCACAGCGTAAAGTTCAAAGACTGTTTCCATGCGGGGGTTCTTGGGGTCTGGAATAATCCGCGTGTCGCCCACGCTCAAATGATGCGGAAAAACCTGCAGCCACACACCGTCACCGATCAAAATCGGTTCCTGTAGCTGCTCCCACGCGTCCTTAAATTTCTTCTCCATGTTGCTGACGGCCTTGAGGTCTTCGTTAAACTTGTTGGTCCCCTTGCGCAGCAGTTTCTCACCCTTCTTCGCCTCGGTTTGCACTTCAGCCTCAATAGTATTTTCTTTAAAGTCCGGCGCTTCCACATGCCAGTCTTTCCATTGAAGCGATGAGCCGACTTTAGTTTGCAGATGCTTTTCCGCCGCTTCTTCTGCGGCCTCGGCCTGGGCGTTGGGTTGTCCTTGATAGTGCAAATGCATCTTGGCGGTCATGTGAGTATCGTTAAATTCCCAATCCAGCGGATCCCACCAGACTTTGGTGCCGAACTTTTTGGTCAGTTCCTGGCTGACGCTCTTAGCGTCTTCTTTGAGCGCGTCAGAAAGATGCGTCTCAATGTCTTTCAGGTTGGGAAGAATCACCACAATAGGAATGCGCAATTTGGCCGGCGGGGGCGGTTTGAGGCTGTGCATGGGCGATGGCGCGGGCGGCACCAGCAGGGGCGACGTGGTCGCGCATCCCGCCAGGCTCAAAACAACGGGGATGAAAAAAATCGATAAAATAGCTTTAGGACATTTCATGGGCGTATCTTACTGAAAAAATTTTCCAGGAGAAGGGGTAAAAAGAGGCTTTTTACTTCCATCAAACAGCCGTGATTTCAGGAAAAGCTTCTGGGTTTTGAGCGGCTTTTTTTAGTTCCAGCGCCGTATTCATCGGCAGTTCCACCGAAACCTTCGGCGCGTTCTTAAACTGAAGCACCAAAATTTTGGTCAGCCAACTGTCCTGTACTGTTCCGGTCATTTCAGACCAGGGGATAAAAAGCGGCGGGTGGTTCAGCCTCATCCATACAAAAACGTTCAAATAAAGGCCCTTGCGGTTGGCCCCCATGGTTAAACAATTGGTATAGCGGGTCATGCCCAGCACCGCCGACCGGGTGGGAAAAAAAGCGCCGTCGAAGGTTCCGTTAAAACGGTACTTCGCCGCCAGCTTACCCCAGCCGCCAATGACCGAGCTCAGCCAGCCCAAAAGAAACCAGGCTCCCGCCAGCACGGTCAGTAAAAGCCCCGTATAAAAATAAGCCAGCATGGGATTCATGAAAAATTCCTAAGGGATTTGAACCGCGGGGAGAATCGTTCATCGTTGTTACGAATCAGAAACAACTAATCGACGAAACCTTTAAATGCTTCCGGATTGTTGGCCATTTCTTTAAGACGGTGAACATTCTTCTCATGGATTTCCAATTGCAACTGGGGAACTTTTTCAAAATGCAAAACCGCCGTGGTGCCCCACAGCATCTCACCCTTGACCGCTTTAATCTCGCTCCAGGGAATAAACAAATTTTTATGGTGAAGGTGGAAAAAATATCCCATCGAAATATAGAGGCCGACCGAATTGGCGCCGAGGTTCAGGCAGGTGTGGTAATAAACCCAGGTCAGTTTGGCCGAACGCCATTTTAAAAGCTCGCCCTCAAACTTCAGCGGGTTCGCGTAAGCCTTCGCCAGCTTGGTCCAACCGCCAAAAAAAGCGATCAGCCAGCTGCCCAAAAGCCAGAAGAGAACAAAGAACACTGAGAAGAAGATGGGAAAGTTAGTGAGAAAAATAGTCGAATAGGCGTGGCCGTCATGGGCCCAGGGGTTGTAGCAATAAATCACGACTGCGAAGACATTCACGAAAATAAAACCGACCGAAGTCACAATACGGATCGAGGCCGCGGACCCCGACAAAATAGTAGGCAGTCCCGGATATTGTTCTAACTTTTCCGCGCCGCCCGCGAAGAAAATCCAAATCACCAGCGCGTAATTCATGACGAAAAAAAGTATCCACCAGATCATCACCGTCATGTTTCCTGAGGAAGGCACCAGGTAGTCCAAAACGCCGTTGGCTTCGCCAGACAAAATGCCCGCGCCCATGACAACCCATGGCAGGTTGGTCCAGATCGCGTACTGGGTAAAGATCAGCCGGTATTTAGACTTGAGCGCTTCGTTGTCTTTAATGTGGGTCAGCAAAGAACGCCAGCCCAGATAGCTGTTGGTTAAACCCATGAGCAAAAAGAAAACCCAAACATATCGGTAGGCAAAAGGAGTGTGAGAAAAAGGAAAGGTAAGATTTAAAGCGGGATGGGACATCGTTACCTCCTGTCTCACTGGGATTCAGGAAGCCTTACGGGCAGGCCGAATCTTAAGTGCGTGTCAACTTGGGTTCTTTCACCGCTTTGACTTCATCTAATCGGGAAACCGGGGTGTCGTAAGGAGCGTTTTTGAAAACGTCCGGATTCGTTTCCATCTCCTGGCGAATCTTAATCATCGCCGCGACAAACTCATCCAGCGTTTGTTTAGTTTCTGTCTCTGTCGGCTCCACCATCATAGCCTCGGGCACCACTAACGGGAAATAGATAGTGGGCGGATGGTAGTTATAGTCGATCAGCCTTTTCGCTATATCCAGGGCCGAAATACCGTACTGCTTCTTTAAGGGCTCAGCGGTTAACACAAACTCATGCTTACAAATGCGGTCATAAGCCACCGGATAGTGGCCCTTGAGCAGCGCCAAAACATAATTGGCATTAAGGGTGGCGATACGGCCCACCCTCTCCAATCCTTCTTTTCCGTTACGTTTGCAATAAGCCAAAGCCCGCAAAAGCACGCCGAAGTTTCCGACGTTCCCCTTCACACGGCCGATGGAAGAAGACGTGCCGGACTTTAAGTAGTACCGGTTGCCTTCTTTGTATACCCGGGGTTCTGGCAGGTAAGGTTCCAAAACTTTGGTGCACCCTACCGGTCCCGATCCCGGTCCTCCGCCTCCGTGTGGAGTGGAGAAACTCTTATGCAAATTCAAATGTACCAAGTCAAAACCCATGTCCGCCGGTCGGCAGATCCCCATAATGGCGTTCATATTGGCACCGTCGTAATACAGAAGACCCCCCGCGTCATGAACCAACTTCGCTACTTCTAAAATATGCTCTTCAAATAACCCTAAAGTGCTCGGGTTAGTTAACATCAAAACCGCCGTGTCTTTGCCCAACTTGGCTTTGAGGGCGGCCACATCCATATTGCCCCGCGCGTCGGTGGGAATAGAAACCGTCTTCCAACCCGCCATCGTGGCGGAGGCCGGATTCGTTCCGTGCGCGCTATCCGGCACGATCACGTTCACGCGCTGGTGTTCGCCGCGGTCCGCGAAATATTTTTTGGCCATCAAAAGCGCCGTCAATTCACCGTGAGCGCCCGCCGCCGGCTGAAGCGTCAGCGCGTAGCAGCCTGTAATCTCAGAAAGCCAATGTTCCAGATCAAACATCACTTGAAGCGCGCCCTGCACTTCGTCCTCACGCTGAGCGGGATGAATGTTCGCCCAGTTATCGGCGAACGCGATTTCTTCATGTACCTTCGGGTTGTACTTCATCGTGCAGGAACCCAGCGGATAAAAACCGTTATCGATGCAGAAATTTTTGCGGGCCAAGGCCGTGTAGTAACGAACCACTTCGACTTCAGCGTGTTCTTTAATGTTGGGCACAGAGCGAACTTTGATCCAGCTGGGCAATTGAGCGGGCTTTTGATGAATCGCGCGCTTAGCTTCTTTGGCCTTCGGGTCGTTGGAAAATTCCGCGCAGGCGGAAACAAAAGATTCCATGTCTTCTAAAGTTGTTAGTTCGGTACAGGCCACCAACACGCAGTCTTTAAATTCAGGATAGTCTTTAGACAGGTCATAAGGCGCCACCATTCCCCACTCGGCTAGGAAATCCGCGAAACCGGGCGAGGGCGGGCGCACCACAAACTCATTGGCGTAATTCGAGCTTTCAATTTTGAAACCGGGAATTTTTTTAATTTCTTCAGCGATCGCGTAAGCGGTCGCCGCGCCGTCTTTGGCCACCTGCTGGGCTCCCTTGCCGCCCTTAAAGTACAGCCAGGCCGAGGCGAAGTTAGCCATCAGGGATTGGGTGGTGCAAACATTGCTGGCCGCTCTTTCGCGGCGGATATGCTGTTCACGGGCCTGGAAGGTCAGCACCAGTCCTTCTTTACCATTACGGTCAGTCGTCGCGCCCACAATGCGGGCCGGCATCTGGCGGATATCGTCCATCTTCACAGTCATAAAGCCGGCATGAGGTCCGCCAAAGGAAAGGATATTGCCGAATGATTGGGCCGACCCGGCGCAAATATCAGCGCCAAGGCTTCCCGGCGAGGGCAACAAGGCCAAGTCCATCGCTTCCGCCACAGCTACAATCAGGTAGCTGCTCTTCTCTTTGCAAATCTTAGAAATCGCCGCCAGGTCTTCAATGGTTCCAAAGAAGTTGGGGTATTGCACGATGAGGACTGAATTAGGCCAAAGCTCAGTCTTTAAAAGTTCCAGGTCCGTCTCAGTTCCCTTTAAACCAATCTCACGAATCTGATGGCCCAGCGGGTTCAAATAAGTTTGAGTGGTCTGGCGGTATTCAGGGTGGACCGCCTTGGACATATAAACGAAAGATTCGGCTTTCTTCACCCGAAGGCCCAACAGGGCCGCTTCGGCCACCGCGGTGGCGCCGTCATAAAGCGAGGCGTTCGAGACCTGCATGCCGGTCAGTTCAGTCATGTAGGTTTGGAAATCGAAAAGCACCTGCAAGGTACCCTGGGAAATTTCAGGCTGGTAAGGGGTGTAAGAGGTTAAAAATTCGGGCCGGGTGACCACCGCTTTCACGGCGGCCGGCAGTTCGTGGTAATAAATGCCCGCGCCCAAAAAGCAGGGGCGGTCTGAGACCGGCTGGTTGTTCTTGCCGATCATATTAAAGAAGCGCTTCAGTTCGGGCTCCGACATGCCCTTGGGCAAGTTGAGACCATTTTTAAGAATCTGTCCTGCCGGAACATCCGCGAAAAGATCGTCGATAGCTTTCAGACCAATGGTCTTGAGCATCGCCTTTTCATCATCGGCAGTAATAGGAATATAGGCCAATCTTCAACTCCGTTGAATTATGAATTCTCAATTTTTAATTCTTAATTAACGACTTTAAAAATTTAAAATTGAGAATTTAAAATTTAAAATTCCCGAGTCGCTTGCGTTAGTGCGCAACGATCGTTTTTAAATAGTCTTCTTCGCTGAGGTACTCACTCAGTGCGTTCGGGTTATCCAGTTGAACGACAGCGATCCAACCTTTGCCTTCGGGGTCTTCGTTCACCAGGCCGGCTTTATCTTTGAGAGCGGTGTTCACTTCCACCACGGTTCCCGCCGGACTATAAGCATCGGCAACCGCCTTCACGGATTCAAGGACACAGAGGCTTTGTTTTTCGGCCAGCTTTTTGCCAACGTCAGGAAGTTCGATAAAAACCACGTCAGAAAGTTCGTGAGCGGCGTGTTTGGAAATGCCAATGCGGACTTTGCCACCGCCCAGATCGTCGTACCACTCGTGAGTTTTAGCGAACTTGCGCATGAAAGCTCCTCAAGAAAATTGAACAGAGAGAAAAATTGAGAAGTGTAGGAAGGGCGTGTGGGAAGCGGGATTGAATATATCAAAAACGAGTGGGTTTTCCACTTTTATCCGAGAGAAATTTTTTTCATCACCGAGCGGATATAAGATTCTTTACCCTTCGTGTAGGCCTCACGGTTGAGGCGGTAGGCTTTCGCCAGTTTTCGTTTCAGGCTTTCATATTCCCGGGCTTCCGGCTCGTGGCTTCGTAAATAATCCCGAAAAGCCAGTTCGTTTTTCCAGCGGGGGCCCTGAAACTCATATATATGAACATGGTGCGTGCGCTTCGGGCCCAGCGGGTCAATGCCCTTAATAAAGAGCATATCTTCCTCATGGGTGCCCCAGTAGTGATAACCCATCGCCTTGAGCGGCGCCACCAGCTTGGGCCAAAGCTCAAAGTTTTGAACCGCGACCATGATGTCGATAATGGGCTTGGCCGCCAGGCCGGGAATGGAAGTACTGCCAAAATGCTCAATCTTGAGACCTTTGAATTTTTTCAGGGCTTTGGCGAGCGCGGTTTTTTCTTTGAGGAACAGTTTAGGCCAGGCCGGGTCATACTCGACAATCTCGATCTTGTCTTTATCCGGGTTATATCCGGCTGGAAAAGGGCGGCTGTCAGTCATGGAACCCCCTTATAAACGATTCTCGCGCAGCCATAAAACTTGTCCGGTGTGGTGGCGGGCATGCCAAGAATAAATACCCAGGGACTGGGCCAACGACCTGGTTTTGCCGTCCGGTTGAAGAAAGGTTCGGCGGTATTGGTCATCGCTCATGTCACGCATCAAACGGGCCCAGCGCGCCTGCACTCCGTCAAAGAGGGCCAGGGCCGGCTCTAAGTCGCCGCTTTTGTTCCCTGGCAATTCTGCCCAAACATTATGGTCATAGGCCTTCAGGGCTGGATTTTCTTCGGTCAGAGCGAACTTGAAGCGCAAATAGCCGTACATATGGCTGTCCACTAAATGGTTCACAATCTGCCGGATGTTCCAATTTTTATACTTCGTGTCCAATTGCGCGTCGGTCAGACCCTTCAAGGCCTGGCGCATCAAAGCTGGCGCCGCTTCCACCTGGGCAATCAGTTCATTCTTATTCGCCAGAACAAAAGTTTCATCGGCATTCATGGGCCCAATAGGCTGCTGCGGAGCTTCGGTCATATTATTTCGCTTTCGTTTTGGTCACATGGCGCACCCAAGGCAGTTTGCCCACCTTGGCCGGAACCGCTTTGCCCCGAATATCGACCGCTAAAGGTTTGTCTTTGTACTCGGTCTTCACATAAGCCAATGCAATCCCCAGCTTCAGCGTAGGAGAGAAAACGCCGCTGGTCACTTCGCCCACTTCTTGGCCGTCCGACGTGACTTTATAGTGGGACCGGGGAATATTTTGCCCCTCCAGCGTAATGCCGATGAGTTTCCGGGCCGGCTGGGTGTTCAGCGCTTCTTTACCAAAGAACCCGCCTTCTTTATCCATCTTCACCGCCCAACCTAACCCTGCTTCATAGGGTTGGGTTTTGTCGTCAATGTCGTTGCCATGCAAGGGCAAGCCCGCTTCTAAACGCAAAGAATCGCGCGCGCCTAAGCCGCAAGCCGTTACTTCGGGTTGAGTGGCCAGCAGGTCCCATATCAAGGGAGCGTCTTCCACGTTCACCATGACTTCATAACCGTCTTCACCCGTATAACCGGTCGCCATAATGAAGACGCTCTTGCCCTGAATCAGTCCCCGGCCAAAACCGAAGTAAGGAATCTTGTCTAAATCCACATCGGTCACCAGCCGTTTCAACACCGCGTCGGCTTTTGGGCCCTGTAAGGCCAAGAGGGCCGTCTTGTCGGATAGCACATCGATGGTCAGGTCTTTGCCCGAGGCTAAAAACTTCAGGTGCTCCACATCAGTCTCACGGCCGCCCGCGTTGATAATCCACAAGAATTTGTCATTGGCCTCTTTATAGATAATCACGTCGTCAATAATGCCGCCGGTCTTGTTCAGCAAAAAGCCGTAAAGCGCGTTGCCGATGGAAACTTTGGAAAGGTCGTTGGTAAAAGCGTATTGGGAAAGTTTGTAAGCCTGTGGACCTGAAATGCGTACCCGGCCCATGTGGGAAATGTTAAACAACCCCGCGCTGGTGCGGGTAGCCTCGTGCTCAAAAAGAATGCCCTTGGCGTAAGACACCGGCATGTTCCAGCCGTGAAAGTCCACCAGCTTGGCCCCGTGGGCCTGATCCCAGGCTAGACAGAATGTATTTTGCATGAACTTCCCTTTCGAACAATGGTGAGGAGGTGCTTAGTTTAGCGGGCGTTATAGTGGATTGCAGGAATTTTTCTAAGGTTCCCATTTGGAACCTTAAAGTTTCATCTTTTGCTGCCGTTAGGGTCATTATGAATAACGCCTCTATCAATGCTATTAATGGCATGCAAACCAACAGCCTTTGGCTAGACCGCACGGGAAGCCAGATCGCCAATAGTTCTGTGGCTGTTCAGGCCCCGCAAAGTTTCGAGACATTTTTGGGGAATGCTTCTGTGACGGGATTAGATGCTAGCGGCACTTTGAGTCCTGGCCTCGGCGGCTTTTCCGCTAACAGTCTCAGCGCATTGGATATGGGAATGGGTTCGGAAATTTTAGATTTGATTCTGGCCCAAAGGGGTTTTCAGCTCAACGCCCGGGCTTTCAATGAGACCAGCAAAGACCTGCTGACTTCGACAAACCTCTAAAGTCTCTTATCTTTCCGCGCCCAAAATATATTTTCCCATTTTTTTAGACCCGACTTTGCGAATAAGCCCTGCCTTTATTAGCGGTTTAAGTAGGTCCATGGCGCCCTGACGCGATACCCCTACTGCTTTCCAAATTTCGCTGGGCGACATTTCTCGTCTTTCACGTAAGAGGGTTAAAAGCTTTTCTTGTTTGGGCCGCAATACCATTTTCTCGGGGCCGGCTTTAACCGCTAGATGCTGGGCACGGGCCCAAACCCTTTCCAATGTTAGATGAAGGGCTTCCGCCGAATATTCCAGCCAACTGGTCAGGTCATTACCTTCTTTGCGCACCAAATCCAAATGCTGGTAATAAAGCTGTCTTTTTTCCCAATAAACCTCATCAACCGAAAAAATGTGGTGGGTGTCAAACCCCCGCCGATAGAGTTCCCATAGTGCCAGCATTCGGCCCGTTCGACCATTACCATCGGCGAAAGGATGGATATCCTCAAAACGATAATGAAGAATCGCGGAGCTGATAACCGGAGACAGTTTGGAAGATTTTTGATTCCACCATTCCAAAAGCTCACGCATAAGCGGACTGACTTGAGCGGGCGGAGGAGGCAAATGGTTGCCGACTCGGACTTGAATAGTTCGATAACCACCTGTTTTGCCCTGATCCATAACATCCGCGGCAATGATGTGGTGCAGTTGAAAAACATCTTCGTGATTGAAGATTTTTTTACTTGAGTGTTTTTCTACATGACGCAATGCCGCGAAATAATTCAAGACTTCGCGTTTGGATCTTTCTGTCGCAGAAGGTAACTTTTGCCCTTCTTCGAGAATTCGAACCTCTTCCAAAGTCAGAGGGTTCCCTTCAATCGCGGTGGAACTGTAGGTATTACGGGCCCTGGCGTCTTTTTGAAGAGCCGGTATCCAGGGAACCTGTACGGTCGCGGCCATTATCTTTTCACGGAAGACGGCGATTTCTTCCAAGAGTTGGACAAGATGGTTTGTAACAGTAAATTGGGGTTCGTAAGCCATGAAATTAGCTTAATTATTAGTCAAGTGTAAGTCAAGTTATTAGTCAACCTGCTTTAGCCAGCCTCAGTACCTTGGATATGGGAATGGGTTCGGAGATTCTGGCCCTAGATACCCTCTAAAGTCACAAATTGTGACCTTAGACTTTGAAATCACAATTTGTGATTTCAAGTTGGAAGACCGAAGGGCGTATAACCTGCCCGTCCTGCGCCGAGCCCACCAGGCGAGGTGCGAGATTTCACCTGTTGTGAGGCATCAAGCCGAACAACATGACTTGGTTGTACCAACGCGCCATATTAGCGTTGGTAGGTCGCTAAAGTTTCCATGGAAACTTTAGAAGAACCTCTGAAAAAAAACATACAGCATCACCGTCCAGCCAAACAAAGCCGCTTCAATACTCGTCGCGATCAGCAAGGCCTTGCGGGAGGAACGGTCGGGCGCGATTAAAACCGCGAGAAAAAAAGTTCCCGCCATCACCGGCGCCGCGAAGATGCGGACGATTCCGAAAAAAAGAAATAAAGGCCCAGGGCATTCGCATGGGCAGGTCTAACAGTCCAAAAGCTTTCATCGCGACGTTGAGCATATCCAGGAAGGGCCCGGTCAGCGCGAAAAGTACCGCCGCCTTGGATAAAAAGGACCAAAATTTAAGAGAAGTTCGTGTGAAATAAAGCGCTAACCCGGTGGGTATCAGGGCCATCGCCCCGAACAGAAAGAAGAACATGATGGAATCGCCTTCGGCCACCATACCGCCAGAAGATTGGCTCCGCATCACCTGGGTCAGGCCCTCATAGATGTCCTCACCCACCCATGCCGCCGCGAAAGCGGCGATGTAACCCCCGATGACAATGCAAACTTTGAGCAGCGTTGATTTCATAGGAGTTACCTCGAAGGGATTCTATCGCTGTTTCATAGTCGCGTCAAAAAATGAGCAATGCTTTCCATTGGTGAGAGGCTTTGTTTCAACAACCCTTTCTTTTAATATCAGAGCATTCCTTTCGAAAGGTCTGCCATGCGATTTGATGTTAAAAACACCCCTCAGCGAACCATCTATAACCTCATCAACGGCCTCGTGGCTCCCCGGCCTATTGCCCTGGTCACTACCCTCAGCCCAAAAGGTGTTCTGAATGCCGCGCCTTTTAGTTCATTCAATTACCTTTGCATCAACCCACCCATTTTGGGTTTGGGCGTCGCGGCCAAAAACCCCACCCCCGGCCAAATTGAAATCAAAGACACTGCCCGCAATATTGAGCAAACCGGCGAGTATGTGGTCAATGTGGTAACAGAGGATATCGCGCAAAAGATGAACATCTGCGGCGTGGATTTTCCCTCGGAAATCAGCGAACCCGAAATGGCAGGCTTCACCACCGAACCTTCGTTAGTCGTCAAAGTCCCCCCGCCTCAAAGAATCCCACGCCGCTTTCGAGTGCAAGCTCTATGACACCCTCAAGCCCGGCACCGCTGGTTCGCGCATTATTTTGGGAGAAGTGGTTGCGGTTTATGTCGATGACCAATATTTAGAAATCCCGACGGAAAAAGATGTACCTGTGCCGAGCCCACAAGGCGAGGCGCAAGCTTTGGTTACACCCGATCATCCCCAAAAAAGATCGGGTGGCCCTTATGTGAAAGCCGAAGATCTACATTCCATTGGCCGCATGAATGGGTTGAGCAAGTATGTTCATACGAGAGACGCGTTTTTTGACATGAAGCGGATGAATTATGAGGAATGGCGGAGGTCGGCAAACGACCGTCCTGCGCCGAGCCCACAAGCCCCTATGTAAAGCCGACAAGGCGAGACATAAGCTTTGGTGTACCCAATTGCCTATAAAACAATTGGGTGGCGAGGTGTAAGATTTGGCCGCTACCGTTCCATTGGAACGGTAGAACGGAAGGATCATCAAAAAACTGATAACGGATAATGGTAACTGCTACAAGTTGCGGGTGACCCCTATATTTGAACACTCGAAAGACTTATGATTTACAAATGAAATACTTCTTCCTTTTATTAACGCTTATGCTCATCAGCCCGTTCAGTTACGGTCAAAACCCAGACCTAGCTAAAACCATTCCCGACCAAAGCGGCTATTATCCGATCGACTTGGGCGCGCAATGGACCTTCGAGCTCAAAGAAAAGAATCAAATTAAAACATCCATCGTCACCTGCGATAAAACCGGAAAAATTCACAACTTAGAATGCGTTCACTTAAAAAGCTCCGAAAACCGCCTTTCCTGTTGGGTTCGAAAGGAAGGCAACGTGGTGAATATCATGCAAACCAGCCGGTCTATTTTGGGGTTGGCCAATGTGGCGATCACCTTTGACCCGCCCATTCCCATCTTAAAGTTTCCCCTCACCAAGGGTGACACTTGGGAATATCAGGGCTGGGGCCGCACCTTTTTTCTCAGCAAGCCGCTTCACGTGAGTTATCAAAACAAGGGCCTCGAAACCCTTCAGTTGGATGGAAAGTCTTACAAAGCCTACCGCATTGAAGCGAGTTATCAGGTGGGTAACGATCCGGCGAAAACCCAAATTTCTTGGTATGCCCAGGGCCTGGGTTTTGTTCACAGCCATTCCGACGCGCTGGAAATTACTTTGAAAAACTATGTCTCAAGCCAAGTAGTGGATACCCATAAAAAAATAGCTCCAATGGATGATTCAGAAAAATAATTCGGCTATTTTTAATGAGGCGCAAGATTTGGCTAACGGCTAGCAGCCGAAGAGCGTCGAAACCGTTTTATTCGATGGAGTCGCTTTTTTGAAGATTGTGTCGCGCACAAAGAAGTTGGATATTTTCAGCCAGTAATGACGTACCACCTTTGGCAAAAGGAAGAACGTGATCGTAATGGAGATTATCCGAACTTTGGCATTTCGTACATTTGCCCCCGTCTCGCTTCCAAACCGCTAACTTCACTGGCGAAGGGATTAAACGCGTGTGATCTAAATCAGGCACTTCATGATTTTCTAAATCAAACTCTTCTTGGGCGATTTCAAGACGAAATTTAAAGACTTCTCTTCTTCCAACTTTTTCCAACCAGGCATCCATTAATTTAAAAACCCCGTTGTAAACCCAAATACCGCTTTTGATTTTTTCATAAACTTTGACTAATTCGGCGTGATTTCCACTCTTCTTAGCTTTATGGGCGGCCTCAAAAAACTTCCCGTTTTCGGTCAGCTTTCCGGTTTTAGTGAACATAGGCTGATCTTTCTTTTTAACATCCCCAACCCCTCTGGTTTTCGGTAAATCGTGGCCTTCATAAATAAGAACTTTGCCATCTTCTTGAACTTGGTCCACATAAGGCGCACCTGGCCGAACACTCATTAAAATAACGCTATAGGCAGATTTTAAATGAAAGTTCATGCCCCGTTGAAGCATGGAATCTTCTTCAGCGCATAACTGGGTGTGTGAAATAACATCGCCAGATTTAATCATGGGCTTTTCTCATTTAGAGATTCCCTTAAATAAATCTTTAATTGAAACACCAAGGGCTTTGGTTAATGCAGAAAGGGTATGTAAGGTGGGATTTTTACGGCCTTGTTCTAAATGGGCAATGTAAATGGCAGAAAGATTAGCCATTTCGGCCAATTTTTCTTGCGTCAATTTCTTAGCTTTTCTTAAACGCGTTAGGTTTTCAGCAAACATCTCTAAATCTTGGTCTTTTTGCGAGGTCATAATAAAACCCACAATAAGTCCAAATTATTCGCATGTCCTATTACTATAGTAATAGTTATTGATGTGTGATTTGATTGAGTTAAATGAAGCAGCTATCGACAATCAAAATACGGAAAGCAAAGCGTAAAATGTAGGCGTGACTCTTTGCTCAAAACCCAAATTTCATTCTTTAATTAGGCAATTTTGCTTTCTATGTCCGCAATTATTGAATCCAAATCATTCGCGGGCACACAATTAGAAATCCAAACCTGGCACATTGTCACCCACAAATATTTTTCTTCCTGCACTAATAGTCTCGCCGCCTCTGAAAGCCAATCATGATGATCTGTTATAAGAACGGTTCGTTGTAAAATATCTATAATTTCTTCTTTTGCCTTTTCCAATCTAACACCTAAGGAAGTTAACGCAGAGTCCACATTTTTAATGTCCATAAAAACTTGTTTTTCTGGTGCCAAACTTCCATAAAACTTAACGCAACCTACACTTACTGGTTGATCCGCATCCAAAATCCCACAACCTTTGGAACCCAATAAATGACTTTGCTGACTCAATCGTCCAACAAGCTTTACTTCATTAGCAGGGCCAACAGCCACAACTCTTACTCTTCGCATATCAAATTTTCTAAACCTTAATAGCTCTTGTATTAAAATTACTGCCTCTTCATCTTCACAATAAAGAATTGCCTCTGGATGAGACAACGTGTCCATTCTCGACAAAGCAAACTCAGGTGTAACTCCATAAAAAACCTCAACACCAGATACACTTCGTTGTAAGAAAATACGAGCTTCTGGAGGCAACTCTTCCAATACACACTTACTATGCGAGGAAAGTATTATTTGTATTTGCCCTAAACGCGAAAGCCAGAGTAGATAGTGTATTAATCTGCGTTGCGCATAAGGATGAAGAGAAGCTTCGATTTCATCAATAATAAGTAAAGACGTATCTGGTATATTTTGAAGATAGAATAGAAGGTCTAATGTAGCATCCTCACCAGTGCCTTGATGAAATTGTGATATTTCCGAACTACCGATCTTTACAACCCCAACCGCACGTTTACTATCAAAATTAGACTTAGCGAATTTCGCTTCAGTGTATTCACGACCCATTATTCTTGAATAATACTTAATGGTTTGAGGATCTAATTGGTCGACTGAAACTTCGGTTGCAGATCTTTTCGTTTGAATTGCATAGCCAGCAATCGCATCCAAAGGTAAGGTTCTGGAAATATCGTGCCATCTAACAGCACGACCATGCCGTACTTTTGGGTACCTCCAATTTTTTGTTGTTTTCTGTAATTTGAACTCTGTTTTATGGTCCCCTTCCTTTATTTTGTAAATAAGTTCAACATTTTGAACACGTTCCCAAGCTGTATCTGGAAAAAAGCTACTCGGATAGTACGTTTCTGTTGGATCATCAGAATCTACGTATGCAGAAGCTGCCGCTTTTAGAATTGTTGATTTCCCGCATCCGTTTTCTCCAGAAATAACACAAACAGGGAATGGAAACCGAATTTCTTGGCCATGCCATCCACGCAAACCACTTATCTTTACGGACTCAAGGAACTTCGGCCAAGAATTATTATCTGACATTCTCGATTTTATTTTATTAACTTCGGGATCCATAATATTCCTTCAAAATTAAAAAAATAAATATCCTAGTTTTTTGTAAAACTAAGTATCACTTCTTCTCTCATTCTTTTTTGCATGGCTTTTCCACTAGAGCTGTTACTTGGTGGCGGAAGATAACGTCTATTATCTGGCAAAGGTCTTTTCTTTATAAAATTGAGTCTCAATCCTTTTTCAATTGAAACATTTTTGATGATTTTCGAATTAGAAACAAAAACATTCCCTAAATTACAATCACCTATAACAAAAATGGCTTTTCCGTTATTACAAAGAACTCGTTCGATCTCAGATATAACCAAATCAAGATCGAACACATATCTTTTAAGCATTCCCAATTGGGCTCCAGAGAGAACGCCAACTTCGTTCAAACCACAAAGCTTTAACACCTCCAAATCCCTTCTCGATTCTTCAGCTAATTTTTTTGTCGCGCCAATGTTCTCAGATCGAATTTTTCTTAGTTCAGATATGTTGTGGCCCATCCAAACCAACGACAATTTATGACCTCTCAAATAATCAATTGCATTTAAATAGGGCGGGGAGGTGATAACCATGTCAACGCTTTTATTCCCTAACGATAAACTTCTCGCATCACCTCTTTTAATCAAAACCTTTTCCAATTCATTACAACGAACAAAACTCTCATTAAAAGGCATTCGTTTAAGAACAATTTTTAATTGCTTTGAAAAAAAATCAAACGGGGAAACAGGTGCACGCCTATATGATTTGTGCGGCCTGCTATGCGAAACATCCATCGCCAACGAAACGCCTACTTTTTTTGTAATAATCATTCGCGAGAATGCACACCAAAATAAATTTTTAAACTTTTGATTTTCAACACTGTCAATAACAAGGGATAAAGCAGAAAGCTCTTTTCTTGTTTTTTGGTCAAACCAAAAATCTATAAACTCTCTCGTTTCTTCATCTGCATGTTTTGGATAAGCTTTTCCTGGATCAAGTTTTTCGATCATCTTTTTTGCAGTATTTAACAAAATTTCAGAAGCGGTCAAAATTGCTTCTGGATTAGTAAGGTCCGAACACCAAGTTTTGGTCATTAACAAGGCCAAGGGATCTGTATCAAATCCAATACCTAAATTCCCCGTAGATCTAGCAACCGCAAGCGTTGTGCCGGACCCCATCATCGGGTCTAAAACACGAATACGTTTTTTCAATGACGAAAGTTCTTCCAGCGCAATTGCGGAGGCCATTCTTGCCGGAAACGGGTGAATTGGTTGAATTGAAGATATAAGAGAATTCATTTTTTACTCAAAAACTTCATTGAATTCTCAGCTAAAGAAACAGAAAGCTTATCAATGAATTGTCTAACTTCTTTTCCACCGTCGTTTTTACTCATTTCATAAAGCGTATAAACCAATGTTAAATAAAAGACCTCTCCACCAGAATGAGAAAGCCATTCTTTATAAATTTTATTGTCGCGATTTATTTTTAAAGATGCGCCATCTTTGGTTTCTTCATTTTTAAACATAATCCGGGTGTCGTAATGTGTAAGTTCGATTTTTAAACTTTTGTTTGATTCTCGTTTTATTAGTTTTTTGAATTTCTCAATTACTCTCGTCTCTTTTCGCGCGGGCGTTTTGGAATTGCGCACAGTCTTAACAACATCTGCAATTTCAACATTCATCTTTTTGTCTATTGCTTGCCAAAGTGGAGAATCACGGTCTATATCGGTTTTGTTCATTGTAAGAGGAAGATCAAAGTCGATATAAAGTTCGCCATAAAGCTTTTCCATTGACCACTTTAAAGTCGCATCTGAATATCCAAAATACTCTTTATCTGCTACACATCGACCATATTGATAAATTCTAAAACCTTTTCTAAAGCCATCTTTTAACGATTCAGAAGTGACCTGCCCATACCAACCTTTTATATTATATTTTTGACTTAGAAAAGTGATGGAAAGCTTGATATCAGCTTTTACGTCCTCTTCAAACTCAACTTGTTTAGGCACAACCTTTATGCCATTTATTATAAAATCAACTTCTTCCAACAAAATCAAAGGCGTGTAGATTCTTTCAATGGTGCTCATAACCGTTGACTGTCTAAACTCTCTTTTCAACCCAGTTAACTCCAACTTGACAAAACCATTGTCAATATTTGATGGAGAATTTTTTATTTCAAATTTTTTCAAACCTTCGGATCGATCTTCCCAATTTTCTACATTCAAATAATAAAAATCTTTGCTGCCTTTTGGCTTGGTTTCAATAGCAAAGCTTTTTGCTAAATAGCCTATCGACGCCTTACCACCTTGACCATATCGTCCTATTTGAGAATCTTTTTTTGAAACACCCCACGCAAAAAAATCTTTAAGATTTTCTGGGGTCATTCCTTTTCCATGTTCATTTTGAATATTCAAACTATTTTCATCAAAATTTATGGTAACGACTAATTTTGTGCCGCCAACACGATCGTCAACGGCATTATCAATCAATTCAAGCAATGCTTCGTATTGGCTAGAAAAATTCTTATAGAGAGCGCTAATAAGTTGTGGATTAAACGTTTCTTCGATGGTCTTTAAGTACTCTTCATTTTTACCCATACAAAAACTCCCTATGTTCTTTTATCAGAACCGTTCCAAAAACCAATCGATTTGTCACTATTTAAAATTTAAGCGCTAAAGTCTTGGAAATTATACGTTTCTTAATTAGCTGTTTACACAAAATCATTTAATAACAGGTGCTAACTTAATACTTTAAGTCTCCTGCGAAGATTCAGCCGCAACTGGATGAATCACATCAACTTTATAAAGTGCGTCTATTTGAATAACATTCGATTTTGTTGCCCTGGTTAATACTAATCGCTCTTTTAAATACTCGCTTAAAGCCACATCCTTACACCAAACATAACAACCCTTACGTCCGCGAGACAGCAAAACACGGTATGTGCTTTTAATAATGTTATCAACACGATCTAAAATTGCTTGTTGGGCCATAGGATCATATTTAGCTTCTTTAAATTCCCCCTTCCAACCTTTAAGACTGGCGTCCGTCTTAGCTCTTTTGGTTGGATCACCAAGAACATGCTCATTTTTGTAAGCCAAATCATCACCTATCAAAACGCCCATCCAATCAAATTCTAAACCTTGGCTGGTGTGGATACAGCCCACTTGACCTATTCCATCTTTTGAAGCGGCCCAACTTTCACCGTCATAATTCCATGGCAAAGCTAGTCCATCTGCCTGCACGTGCATTACTGTTGTTCCCCGTTCACGACCTTTTGTTGGCCAGGGCCAAGAATAGCCAGCGATTAAACGGGCTTTGTTGTTGTCATTTTTAGCTTTTAAAGCTTCGTACAAGTCTTCAGCTTTATCAAAAACCTTAAACTCATACTGACCATCACCCCAATTATCGTAATTACCTGTGGGGCGAATTTGCAGAACATCATCTAACCAATTGAGATACCCGGTTGAACCATTACAACGAAATTGAGCCGTTAGCTTCATCGGTTCGTGAAATTCGGCTTTAAATTTTTTAGCGGCATCTTTAATGGTTTCTATCGACCCAGAATCTTGCCAACTAACCCTTTGTGATTCATCAATAAAGAAAACGCTAATGCGCGCGCTTCGCACCATGTCTTCGACCATGCTTTTACCTTTGTATTGATAGGCTTTGTCTTTTAAACGGTGCGCTTCATCCACAACTAATATTTCGTTTCGTTCATCTTTACGGTAATCAGATTGGTGAAAGCTCCAAGACGACTTAAAGAGCGCTTCACCATCTTCACGATAGCGTCTATCACCCTTCGACAAACTATCCACCAAGGCATCCCGAAAAGCTTTATTGGGTGCAACGAAAAAAGCCATGCGCTTTTTCTTTAGTGTCTCGGCTAGCAAGCGGACCGCAATAACGGATTTGCCTGTACCAGGTCCGCCTTCCACTACAAAAACATGTCGATGAGTCCGGTCAGCATCATTAAGAACTTGATGACGAATAACTCGAAAAGCTTCATCTTGTTCATCAATCAATTGAAATTCTTCATTTCCTTCTAACATGCTTTCGACGCGACTTATAAGTTCGTCGGCTGGTCGCCAGCGTCCTTGGTCCAAAAGAAACAAAACATCATTCGTGGCTTTTTTGGGAATTAGTTCTTCAAAGTAATGCCGAAGGATTGAAACGTCGTCAGCGAGAAATAATCGTGATTCAGCCAACAAATCTTTATAGCGTGAATCCTCTAAAGGCTCCGGGTTACGGCGGCGAAGATTAAAAAGGTAGGCTGACGGATGCATTTGAACACCCTTTTCCAAAATATCTTGGTTGAAGCGCATAATCATGCCCTTGTACTGCCGGGCCTGCAAACTGGGATGTTGTTTTATTTTTCCACCGCCAACGGGGGCAAAAACCATATTTTCAATTTCAGTAGCGTCTGCTTTATCCCAGGCTTTCAGCTCGATGATCAAACCGTTGTCGTTTTTGCCATCACTGCCGGCCAAAAGAACATCGATGCGATTACGGCCAATAGATGAAACGTGATATTCAATCGCGACTTGAATATCGTCAGCTACTTCGGCCTTACGTAGTACGCCTGAAAACTGTGCGTATTCAGAAGCCCAAACTGAACGGTCAGCTGGTATAGAACCCGTCTTAGCTTTAAAGGCGTTTTCCAAGCTGGGTTGCAGAACGTTGTTATCAACATCTTCTATGAAGCCAGCTTTTGTGTTTTGGTAAATGATCATTTGGCCAAATGCCTTTTCGGTTTATAAATCGTTGTATTTCTTGTTGCTACCCTTTGATTTATGAACTGGGTACTTTTTATTGTTGATCACCATTTTGCGACTCAAGGCGTGGCTTAAATCAATGTTGGCCATTTGAGCGAATCGCAAAAGCATAAAAAGGGTATCAGCTACCTCATGTTCTACTTCCAAACGTTTTTTAGGGTTCTTTAAATAGTTACGAGCTTCGTCTTCGGTTTTAAAACGGAAATGATCGAGAAGCTCAGCCGCTTCGGTGACGACACCAATGCTTAAATCTTTGGGCCCGTGGTACTGATCCCAATCCCGAACTTCACAAAATTGTTGGACAATATTCTTAAGTTGGTTGATGGTCGTTTTTTTATCCACTGTTTTCTTTCCCAAAATTTACTTGTCTTAAAAGTAATTAAACTGAGACCTCTAAAAACTCGCCATTTAAGCCCGCAATGATTCTCTCTAGATATTTCATCATACTAGTTTCGATCAACATGATTTCTTCAAGTGACAAATTTATTTCGCTATCTAAAACCAGTTGCTCTTTAAAATTTCTAGGAAAGACTTCTTCTACTTGTTTTAAAGTTTTAGAATTAACAATCGCTCCATCATGAACAATTGAATGTCGACAAGCTTGACTTACAATAATATTGTTAACATTTACATCTTTGGTGATTGTTAGATGAAGATAATTCTTGAAAGCCTTGTAAACACTTTGCATGTCCTGAAAACTAATTTCTTTCTTAGAAGAAAAGACTTCTGCCAATATCTCTTTACGCGCGACTTCAATAATTTTTTCTAGTTCGCCAAAAGTTAACTTCATTTCTTCTTTTTTAAGATGGCCAAGCTTTTTCTTTTGAAAACCATAAGTAAGACTCGAAACAAACACATCGCTTAAAGCCGATGCGAAATGTGAAACCAACAACACTAACGCTTGATTAAAAATAGTTCCGTAATGTGTTCTTAATGAATCGTTCTTTTGAATATTTCTGAGGTTTTCTAAAGTCTTATCAACTGACAAATGCGGATTATCAAGCTTGTGATGTTGTTTTAGTTTTTCAGAGAGTTTTTCAAGATCGGTAATTGCCGTGCTTAAAACTATTCGATCGAAATTAATGAGATCGTTCACAATTTGGACGTTTTTTTCAAACGTCGTAATAATTTTGGAATTGATCTCTTTTAGAGTTGGTGTTGCTAAAACTGACGCTGGCAATTTCTCCGCCTTTTAAGCTTTTGAGTCTTTCAAACTTCATTCAAGCTCTGTCCAATTCTACCCCCACCCCTAAAACACCGGCTGGTAATTCCCTTATGGAAAACGGCAATCCCAAAAAGCCGTTGACGAAGCGTCTTTTTTAAACAAAATGTCCCCGAAATTTTATTAATCCCCTAGCGGGGACTAACTCCCCCACAAAAAGCGTCGGGGATCATTCGAAAGGACTCCTTATATGACGCCTGAAAACACCGTATTAGCCCCTACTGCCAACTCTAATAATGGCGAGTTGGCCTCCTCTAATTCGGGGATTTCGTCTTCGACTCAACAACCAATACGTAAAGCCACCCTGACCAAGGTAGCCATCCACCAAATATGGCCTAACCCCCAGAACCCCCGGTCGGTCTATAGCCTCGAAGACATTCAAAATCTGGCGGCCAACCTGAAGGCCTCGGGCCAGCGCAGCCCTATAAAGCTGGTACCCCTGACCGAGTTAGAAAAGGCCCAGTTACAGAACGGCTATGAGTATAAGCTTCTGGGCGGGCACATGCGCCGGGAAGCGGCGCTGACCCTGGGTTGGGATAGCCTGGATGCACTGATCTTCGACTTAACCCCCGATGAGGCCGAGTTGGAGATGATCTTAGACAACCGGGTGATCGAACTACCCTGGCTGGATCAGTACAAGGTCATTGAGGCCTATAAGGCCAAGAACCCGACCCTGAGCCAAGAAGCCCTGGGTGCCCGGTTAGGGGTAGACCAGGTGACCATTAGCCGGGCTTTGAAGACCTTAAAGTACCTAAATCAGGGTTCCCGGGAGCTGGTTTATTCAGTCTGCATAAAACCGGGTGCCGCGCTTCAGGGTGGCAAGATGGTAGCCTTGGCTTTAACCGCCTTAGAAGACCCCGAAAAGGTCGAGCAAGCCCTGCGGGTAGCCCTCGACCGGAAGATGACGGAAGCCCAAGCCAAGAAGCTGGTCGAATGGGTGCAGGGGGGCAATGAGCCGGAGGCATACAAACCCGCAAAAGAAGTTAGGAGTTCGAAGTTAGAGAGTTCGGAGTTAAAGGAACAAACACATCCTCACCCCAGCGCAAATATACCTCTAGGACAACCAAGTCATATCGCTCAACCAAAAGTCTTGGAGCAGGTGAAAGCCTTAACTTCTAACTCCTCACTTCGAACTTCTAACTCAAAAGCCGTTCCTGCCCCCGCGGCCAACCGCCAAATGTCCGAAACGGAAACCGTCTTATGGAGTGAGGCGGTCGGCATTTCTATCGTGAGCCGCATTAAGGCCAAAATTAAAAAGGGCGAACGGCCTAACTTGTTTGAGGTTTTAATTTTGGCGGTTCATACCCTGGGGACAGGCCTGGCCTGGGTAGCCAAGCAGGTTTGGAAAATGGCTAAGCCGGTCGCCAAGGTTCTTTGGAAACTTTTAAAAGACGGCGTGAAGCTAACGCTAAAGGCTTTAGGCCGGACGGTCTATAACCTGGTTCGCGTAGTCTTAGTTTTGACAGTGCTGGGGCTATTGGGCTGGTTCGCCTGGGAATTTTATAAGAATGGCCATCATCCCCGGCAAGCTTTACTCACTATCGGCAAGACCCTAATAGATTGGGCGGTTCTTCTCTGGCGCCAAGGATGAACATCAGGAAATAAAAAAGGCTCCCGGAAATTCCAGGAGCCTTTAAACTTAAAACACATTTTTATTTAAGCTTCAGTCAGATCAACATCTTCCAAAAGATCTCTAAAACTAACACCTAATGCTTTCGCTATTTTTTGAATAACATCCAACGTGGCGTTATAGCCATAATCCAAATCCTCAATGTAATTAAGCGTTCTCAAACTAACACCGGATTTATGTGCCAAATCCTTTTGAGTCATATGTTTCTTGGTGCGGATATGGACTAAATTCCAAGCTAAACAAGCTTTAGGATCTGGATTTTTAAGAGACTTGTAAATTTCAGGATTGGTTTTTTTAAGTTTTTTTAAATTATCTTCATGGCTCGTAAAACCACTGAATGTTTTCTTTTTTTCTACTGTTTTCATTTCGCTCACCTTATTTATATTCACTCGTCTTGTTCTTCAATCTCCTGTACCAATTTTTTTAGCGCCGCAAGTTCCTTAGGGCTCGGCTCCCCTTTTCTCACAATGTGAGCTGTCAAAACAAAGAGCGTGTTCAGCTTATGCGAAAAATAAAAATTAACGCAAATCGTCCTATTTTCAGTTTTTACAAGGATCTCAAAAGGGCCTTGTTTCGGTTTTTCTAATTTTAACTTTCCTATTTGTACCTTATAAGCCGTGTACTCCTTGCCGTTGATGATCCTATTTGAAAACTGCCCAAAAAAGTTTGACTCTTGGATGTTCATAATGTAACCCCTGGTCGAAATTTGTACTGTTAATTGGTTTCATGGTTATCCCCTCAATGTTTGTCTGTTTTAAAATAAAGCCTCCGCCACTTGGCCGGGGGTCCTCAGTGCACTCTCCGTAATTTACTGATCAACTTCTCGAACCCTAATCCAGCAAAACATTGGACTAAAGCTTCAAATCAAGAATATGCACTATATTGCACTTTGTCAAGTTTAAAGAAAAGGCTCTCTTGTCCCATTGCCTAAATCCGTTTAAGATACCGCCCTTATGACTGACCCAACCTTAACAACCGAAATACGCAACGCCGTCGCCAAACGGCGCACTTTTGCCATTATTTCCCACCCTGACGCGGGTAAAACCACGCTCACGGAAAAGCTTCTGCTTTATTCGGGCATGATTCAAACCGCCGGCATGGTGCGGGGGCGTAAGGGCGGCAAGGTGGCCGTATCGGACTGGATGGGCATGGAACAAGAACGCGGTATTTCCATCACCGCCTCGGCCATGCAGTTTCCCTATAAGAACGCCATCATCAACGTGCTCGATACCCCGGGGCATCAAGACTTCTCGGAAGATACCTATCGAACCCTCACCGCCGCGGACTGCGCCATCATGGTGATTGACGCCGCGAAGGGGGTTGAAACCCAAACCCGTAAGCTGTTCGAGGTTTGCCGTTTGCGCGGCATTCCCGTGATGACCTTCATGAACAAGATGGACTTGCCGGGCCGGGACCCGCTGGAACTGATGGAAGAAGTCGAGAACGTGTTAGGCATTCACTCCTCCGCGATGAATTGGCCGGTGGGTTCGGGCCGGGAATTTGTGGGTGTGGTGGAACGGTCAACCCAGGAACTGATTCTTTTCGCGAAAAAATCCGTCGGCGGCGCCGCCAAAGCGGGCATCGAAAAAATTCCGCTCAGCAGCCCTGAAGCGAAGACTCATATTTCGGAAGAGCTGTGGGAAAAGCTGCAGCACGATATGGAATTACTGGAAGTGGCCGGCAACCCTTACAACCACGAGGAATTTTTAAAAGGCAAAGTGACGCCCGTGTTTTTTGCTTCCGCCCTGACCAACTTTGGGGTGGAAACTTTCTTTGACGCTTTCGTCGACATGGCGCCCCCGCCCAGCGCGCGCGTGGCTGACACCCCTGAGGGTGAAATACTCATCGACCCGGTGGAAACCCCTTTCAGCGCCTATATTTTTAAACTGCAGGCCAACATGAATCCCAAACACCGCGACTCGACCGCCTTTATGCGCATCTGCTCGGGCCGGTTTGAGCGCGACGTGGTGGTGAAAAATCACCGCCTCAACAAAGACCTGCGTTTGTCCCAGCCCCACACCATGCTGGCGGCGGACCGCACGACGTTAAATTACGCTTACCCCGGCGACATTGTGGGCGTCATTAACCCCGGCGTGTTTGCTATTGGCGATACCATTTCCTTAAAAGGGGGTTTTAACTTCAAACCCCTGCCGTCATTCCAACCGGAAATTTTCGCGCACATCCGCCCCAAAAATGTAGAGAAGCGCAAACCTTTCGACAAGGGCGTGGCCCAGATGACCGCGGAGGGCACCGTGCAAATGCTGAGCAGTTGGGATGGTTTGGACTTTTACGTGGCCGCCGTGGGACGCCTGCAGTTTGATGTGCTGCAATACCGCCTGAAGGCCGAGTATGGCGTGGAGACCGTGCTGGAAACGTTGCCCTATCAATGCAGTGCCTGGCTGGTAGGCGACCCCGACAGCTTTGACCCGCCGGTGCAGGTACTGAAAACCCGCGACCGCATGGACCGCCCGGTGGTGTTGTTTAGAACCACTTGGGATAAAGACTACACGGCGAAGAAGTGCCCCGATCATCAGTTTTTGGATATGGCCTAGACAACTGATAATTTTAAATTCTCAATTTTGAATTATGAATTGTTGAATCCCCTGTCGGGGACGGTTTTATGATAACCGAACCACTATCAAAAAATAATCACATCATCAATAAAGTGCTTAATAAAATATTCCCGTGAGGGAATTTCCATAATTTAAAATTCAAAATTGAGAATTCATAATTAGTATTATTTCTTAGTCGTCTTGCGCTTCAAGTCCGACAAAAACTCCTTCGCCGGGGTGCCTTTTCTGTCGCGACCGCCGGCCTCAATATCTTCCGCGCCGCCATCATAAAACCCGTGTCCCAAAATCTTTTGGGCAGCTGGTTGAATGGCCTCAATGAATTTCTGCCATTGAGGGTCTTGCGCCCGAAGCGAATTGAAAATAGCGGAATCCACCGCGCCCCGGATAAAGCTGGACAAATCCTTAACACCCAGTTTTTTAGCCATTTCTTTCCAGTGTTTTTCCTGGCTGGGCTTGATTCGAAAATTGACCGGAACGGTCTTTTGTTCCTCGATCTGGATATGGGAAAACAACGGCATTTTATGAACAGTGGCTTTTGACATAGGGCGCCCCTCTTTTCTCTATCTGCAATACATAATGTATTACACAACGTACGACGAGTCAAGACAGTGGGGTAAGGCTATGACTTGGGCTCAAATTCGACAATAAAACATGTTTTTTGTTCGAGGCGGTATTCGACTTTTAACATGAACCGCAGCCTGCCTTCACTGACGGTCAGCCAAATACGCATATCGTGAAGCGAGGGTCTGGGGTTTTCGAAATAATTATCATCTGGCGGAAAGGTTTCAAGTTTAGACACGACCTTTTCTAGAACACCCACTACCGTCGGATGCTTTTCATAATAAGCCGCGACTTTAGACTGAATTGAGTCTTCAAACTCAACCGGCCAGGGATTAGCTTTGATAAATTCTTCATACAATTTACGAGTCAATCATCAACACTCCTAAAATAATGTATACATATGTATACTATTCAGCTTTAGAAGGATTTCAAGAATTTTTTGATGGGCTCCGTTACAAACAGTTACACCTGCCGTCTTGGTTTCGCCCTCTGCTTCGTGTTAAATAAGCTTCATGAAAAACGCGATCATTGAAGTAAAAAAACTCACTAAAAAGTTCGGCGACTTTACCGCCGTGAATGACATTTCTTTTTCCGTGGCCAAGGGGGAGATTTTTGGCTTTCTGGGGCCCAACGGCGCGGGTAAAACCACCAGCATCAAAATGCTCACCACCCTTTTGAAACCTACCAGCGGAACCATTTTGCTGGACGGGCATAACACGGTCAGCGCCCAGGACGATGTGCGCGCGTCTTTCGGTATTGTGTTTCAAGACCAGAGTTTGGATGACGAACTGACTGCCGCCGAGAATATGGAATTTCACGGCGTGCTGTATAAAGTACCCGCCGCCCTACGCAAACAGCGCACCGAGGAATTGTTGAAGATTGTGGAATTATGGGACCGCCGAAACGATTTAGTAAAACAGTTTTCGGGCGGGATGAAACGCCGTTTAGAAATTGCCCGGGGCCTGCTGCATCACCCCAAAATTTTGTTTCTGGATGAACCTACCGTGGGACTGGACCCCCAGACCCGCAACCACATTTGGAATTACATATTGGACCTGAACAAAAAAGAGGGCGTCACCGTGTTCTTTACCACCCACTATATGGAAGAAGCCGACCGGGTGGCCAGCCAGGTGACCATTGTGGACCACGGCAAAATTATCGCCCAGGGCACTCCCAAGGAACTGAAGAAAAAGGCCAAAGCTAAAACCCTCGAGGACGCTTTTATCAAACTCACCGGCAAAAAACTGCGGGATGAGGACGCATCCGATTTGGAATCGCTGCGCAACCAAAAGAAAATGTGGAGGCGCTAACCATGGGACCCATCTACATCATGTGGCTCAGACAATTAAAACGCTATTCCCGTTCCCGCGCCCGCATGATCGGCTCGCTGGGACAGCCGTTGATCTTTTTATTAGCCTTCGGTTTTGGTTTTGGAAACATTTATCAAAAAGCGGGTGGCGGCGACTATTTGCAGTTCTTGGCGCCGGGCGTCATTGCCATGGCGGTTCTCTTTACCGCGATTTTTTCCGGCATTGAGATTATCTGGGACCGTCAGTTTGGCTTTCTGAAGGAAACCCTGGTGGCCCCCGTGTCGCGCTTTAGCATTATGCTGGGCCGCACGCTGGGCGGCGCCACCGTAGCCCTGCTGCAGGGCACCATTGTGTTTCTCATCGCGCTTTGTTTTGGCTTTCGCCCCAGCCTGGCGGCGGTTCCGCTGGCTTTATTATTTATGTTTCTCATCGCCCTGCTCTTTACGGCCCTGGGTACCGCGCTGGCATCGCAGCTCAACGACATGCAAAGCTTTCCGCTGATTATGAATTTTTTGGTGATGCCGCTGTTCTTTTTTTCCGGCGCAATCTTTCCCCTGAAAGGCGTTAACGGTGTGCTGACCATTGTGGCTTCCTGTAATCCGCTGGCTTACGGCGTGGACGGCCTGCGGGCCTCCTTTGGCGGGGAATCTTTTTACGGGATGGGCGTGGATATGCTGGTGCTGAGCGCCTTCTGCGCTTTCTTTTTAGGGCTGGGCAGCTGGCTCTTCTCGAAAATTCAGATATAAGCCCCGGGCTGGCCCCGTATCAGTCATGCTAAAATTCAGGTCATGAACAAAACCACGGCCTCTTCTTTTCGCTTAAACCCCTGGGTTCTTTTTGTCATTTTTTTAGCTGCCAATAGCCTGCTTTCTTACGCGGGCTTGCCGCTGCAAGCGCAGCTCTGGGTGGGTCTGCTCGGCCTGGTTCTGCCTTTTGGTTTAGCCTTCACCCAAGCGCGAAGCGCCGACCCGATTTTTAAAAAATCGGAAAGCTTTGATCAAAAATGTTTCGACCCGCCGGCGGCCTTGTGGATTCTTTTCTTTTTTCTACTCATCCTCACCCGCTTTTACCGCTTCACCACCCTGCCCGTTTGGCCCCTGGCCGATGAGGCCCAAATTGGCCTGTTGGGCATAGACCAGGCCCGTCACTGGCACGGAAACCTTTTGTGGTGCGCCACCCGGGTAGAGCCCATGATTTTTTGGGTGATGGGTTTGTACTTTAAGCTCTTCGAGCCTTCTTTTTTCTCACTGCGGCTTCTGCCCGCTCTTTTTTCGATCGCGGTGCCTTTGGCGGGTTACTGGGCCGCGCGGCAGTGCTTTTCTAAACTCACGTCTTTCCTTTTCGCCTGGCTGATGGCCTTTTCCTTTGGGGAACTAACCCTGTCGCGCTTTTTATCCACCGTCATGCTGGTACCGTTATTTCAATGCCTCGTTTTGGTTTTTCTGGGAAAACTTTTGTCGCAAGCCAAGCCGGCCTGGAAAACCTTAATCGGCTTAAGCCTTCTGGCGGGTATCGGCTTTTATACCTGGACCAATTGGATTTCGGTTTGGTTGGCCATCGCGGCGGTCTTGTTCTTTTATTTCTTTTTGGAGAAACCGAAAAACGCGGGGGGCTTTGCCCTTTTCACGCTCGTAACCCTGGCGGTGATTTTGCCGCTGATTTTCGCCCGGTTGGAACCGGGTGGAATGAACCATATTACGCAGGTGGGTGGATTTCCCTCTTGGCGGATTTTATTTCTCTACCTGCGGGGAATTTTTTGGGACGGCCTTTCCAGTTTTCCTTATGGCTCCAACTGGGGCGGCATCTTTAATCCGATCTTGGACAGCCTTCTCTTGATGGGTATTCTTTATCTGCTTCAAACCGCGAACCGAAAATGGATTCTTTTCGTCTCGGCCTGCGCCTTTTTTCCCCTGCTGCTGGCAGCCTTGACCTGGTCTGTGGAGTTATACCGAATTCTCCCGCTTTTGACGCTGTTCACCTTTCTGGCGGCCTTGGGAATTCGCGCGCTGATGCCCGGCGGAAGCCGGCTTCGATCCCTGGGCGTCATCGCCTTATGCCTTTTCGGATCTTTTGGTTTGGACGCGGACAACTTTATTTTTCATTACAGCGATTTTCAAAATAATCCCGGCGCTCAAAAGTGGCGCAGCCTGGAACATTTGCACGCTTTTCAAATTATGGAAAAGCTCAGCGAACAAACCGGCCCGCTTTATGTTTTTTCGGAATTTTTGACCGACTATGATGACCGGACTTTAAACATTGTGGATTACCCGATCGACGCGCTTCAAAACCCAAGACTGTCCCAATCCCATCCCCAATGGGCGGTCCTGTTGGATCACATCGATTACGCGCCCTATTTGATGAAGCGCTTCCCCGGCATGAAGTATGAGCAATTGGCCAAAGACAACAGCCTGGGTTTGTTTTTAATTCCCGCGGCTCAAATAGCGCCCGGGGACTTAAAAGCCTGGATTGAAGCGGACCGGGTTTACCGGCAGGTGGATTTAAATATTAAAAATAAAAACCCGCTCTTCCCCTGGGGAAAATTTACGGAACAATTCGCGGGCTTGAAAAGCTTTGATACGGGAGACCGATTCTTAAACTCGGTTTTCTGGGAAAAAACCGCTTCGTTTAAAGTGATGGCTGGAAACTTCATTGACGCCGCGAAGGCTTACGGAAAAGCGTCCCAAACCGGCTACCCCGCGGCGCATCTTCGCTACGACGCGGCTCTGGCGGCTAAGTTAGTGGGCAAATTGAATTAGGGTTAAAAATGAAAAAGGCCTCGAACGAGGCCTAGTCTTACGATTCCCTTGAACCGGCAGTTTTAAAATTTAAATTTCCACCACCACCGAGCGTCTTTCTTTAGGGGCGCGGCTTCTTTGCTTTTCATACCAGCAGGACATGCAAAGATGTTGGTCTTGATCCTCGATGATGCAGGAATCCTTCGGCCCGGCAATCTGGCAGCGGTCGCATTCGTAAAGCGTTTCTCCCAATTCATTTGTTTCGACTAGTCTCATAAAATTCACCCTCTTTCTTTTAAAAAATCCCCCGCCCAACTAAAACGAGATTCTGGTTTGCGGCTTCAGCTTTTTCATTTCCAACTGCCGGTTGATGGATAAACATCTCCAGCAGTGATAAGAACCTTCATCCTCAATAATTTCCGTAATAAGCTCGCCCACCATCCGGCAGCGGTCGCATTGAAACAGAACGCTTTCTGAAAACTGATCCAAGATCAACATAGAGATCCTCCTTTCAGCGGACTTCGCCCCGGGAGGATGTGGATCAAGAGTGGTCCGATAGCGTGACTATAGTTTGGGAATTGAATGTAAAAAGCGGGTGACGGAGAAAGCCTAGTTTTGTTACAACGCGGGGGATGAAACGGTAGAAAACAAATGGAAAACGGTAACCCTGTCTATCTGGCTCGGTAGTAATAGCTCGGAGGAGTGACGAAATAAACCCCGCCGTAATTTCTGACCGGGTAGGTCCCTGCGGGGAAAAGGTATCCCCACTGATTGTGATAAGTTAATTGAGGATTGTGAAACCGGTAAATAGCCACATCTTCGGGGGTCCAATACCACACGTTAGCTTTGTACCCGGGGCACAGGGGCGACGGACAGGTTTGAACTAAGGTATTCGTTTGAGTGGTGTGATTAGGCGACCAGCCAAAGTGAGTCTCGGATTTACTCGAATAAATAGTTCTCATCGGCGGATCGGCCAGCGCCGCGCCAGTAACGATGACAGAAATTAGGATTAAGAAGAACCGCATAAAAACCTCGATTGAAGTAACTATCCTAACGCCCTTTTTGTCTGTTTCTGAAGTAAAGCTTAAGGATTTAAAGCTCGGTTTTTCCTTATTTAGTACGAATTAATGGATAGCAAACACTTCATTAAGCGTTGGATGGGGATGAAGAATCCGATCCAGTTGATCCACGGTGACCTTTTGAGTCACTAACACGCAGGCTTCACCGATCAGGTCCGTCGCTTCGGGACCCACTAATTGGATACCCACAATGAGACCGGTGTCGCCATCGGTGACCATCTTAGACCAGCCTTGTATCTCATTCAAAATGCGGGCCTTGCTGTTGGCCGCGAAATTATTTTTATACACCTTCACGTTTTTAAAAATCTCGCGCGCTTCGGATTCGCTTAAGCCCACCGCCGCGATTTCGGGTGAGGTGAAAATGACATGGGGCACTTTGGTGTCATCCATCGTTTCGAGAGAATTAGGATTAATAATTTTTTGTGCCAGGATTCTGGCATGTTCATAAGCGGTATGCGCGTAAGGATATTTACCCGTCAGATCGCCCAGGGCGTAAACATTTTCCACAGAGGTTTGTAAAAAGCCGTTGGTCTCGATTTTGCCGTTTTGCGTTTTAACATTTAAAGCCGGAATGCCCGCCACGTCGGAGTTGGGCGCCCGGCCCACTGCCACCAAAATCATTTCCTCATCCTTGGGTTCGACCGCCGATAAACCCAGTTCTACTTCCACGCCCAGCTTGCGCAAAGCGTTCAGCAATATCTGGCCGATTTCCTCATCCATGTTCGGCAGAATTTTCGGCATCACATCGCCCACCCGCACCTTCACGCCCAACTGGGCGTAAAGACAGGCAAACTCCAGACCGATAACACCCGCGCCCACAATCAGCAGCGACTTGGGCAATCGCGGCTGCGAAAGCAGTTCATCACTGGTGACAACATTCCCCCCGACTTTGAAGCCCGTCAACTGCCTTGGCCGAGACCCCACGGCCAAAATTAAATGATCGCCTTGAAACTCTTCCCCATTACATTCAACCGTCGTTTTGTTTTTAATCACCGCTTCGCCCTGAATAACTTCCACCTTCGCGGTCGAAAGCATGGACTGAATACCCCGCTCTAATATCGAGAGCGTCTTTTGAGTGCGGTCCGCCATGGTTTGAAAATTGAAATGGATGTTATCGGCCTCAATACCCCAGGCCTTACCCTCTTTGGAGAAGGTATGAAACCGAGTCGCGGCGGATTGAAGTAATTTAGTGGGGATACAGCCAACTTGCAGACAGGAGCCGCCAAGTTTCTTTTTCTCAAAGAGAGCGACGGTCTTGCCGCCCTGGGCTAACAGTTGGGCCGACCGGTAGCCGCCAGGTCCGCCGCCAATAATGAGTACGTCAAAATTTTTCATGCGTCTCCCCCGTAATGAGGGTGTCATTATCACGATTCAACGCTTCTAAGAAAAGCCTATCGTTCAAATTGAACGCCTTGGGACTTAAAAGCTTGAATCAGCGCCTTTTCTAGTTCTTCTCTTTTAATAGCCTGCAAGGCGGGATCATCATTGAGCCCCGCCATGTTTTCCACACTCGAAGCAGGAAAAGCTTTTTTCCAATCGTCCGACACCGATAAAAGAATCACACCCTGCTGTAAAAACACGCCGCCTTCCCGGGCCTGCGCGCCGCCCGCGACTTTTTTGCCCTTCCAGGTGAGTTCAGCCTGCGAGGGCGCAGAAAAACAATGCGGGTCGCCCAGACCTAAATGCTTTTCGGTGGTCATTTGCACGTCGCGCCCCAGGCTTTGGATGCCCTTCGCCAATAGCTTGCTGATCTTGCAATAGCTGTCGATGAGCGTGCCGCCCACTAGCGCGTTGTCTTTAGAAGCCACAATGGCGTAGCAAAGATCGCCCGCGCCGTGCAAAACCGCCCGGCCCCCCGTGGGACGCACTTCATAGGGAAAGGGCAGGCTATCGAGTTTGAACCGGCGGGCTTCTAAACGTCCCAGCGTGAAAGTAGGTTTTGAAAAATAAAAAAAGCGCAGAATGGGAGCGTCGCCCGCCTGAAAGCTTTTAAACAGTTCGGCGTCATAGGCCATTTGGTCTTGCGACAGCGATGGGGATGATGGGATAAGCTGCCACCGCCGAGAATCGGCGGAATTTTGAATTAAATCCAAAAATCACTCCTAAAAATAAAAGCGGCCAAAGCCGCTTTCCTTAATTCAAAATTCATAATTTAAAATTTAGAATTGTGTGTTCAGAAGCTAACAGAGCTGCCGCAGCCGCAGGAACCCTTGGTATTAGGATTTTCAATCACAAAACCCGAACCGCGAAAATCATCAATGTAATCCACTTTGGAACCAGCCAGATACTTGGCACTTTGAGGGTCAATCAAGATGCGGATTTCGCCCGCTTCGTTAATTTCGTCGTCGTCTTTTTTATCGTCAAAGGTAAACCCATAAGAAAATCCGCTGCAGCCGCCGCCTTCCACATAGATACGGAAATCTTTGCCCTGGTAGTCCGCGCTTTGGGTGGCAAAGTTCTTTACCTTGTTAACGGCGTTTTCAGTTAATTGAATCATTCAACTTCTCCTCTGTCGGAAGTCAATCTTCTCGACGCTTCTATTATATCGGCTTCTTCCCGCTGTGCGTCAAGACGGGACCACGATCCCCGGCTGACCATCAACTTTTTTGCCCTGAATAAACAATAAACCCACGCGAGACGGCCCTAAAACACCGCGGGACCCTTCGGACTGCCGGCCCGAAAAAGAACCAGGATTGAAAAAATAAGTTTCACCCACCTGCCGGGCTTTGGGTTCGAAATTGTTGCCGTATACAATCACATTCACCGGATCATTCTCAAACTGCTTGAGCATCCAAGGCATGAGGGAATGCGGTTCTCCGTAGCCATGAACCAACCCGATCTTGAAACCCTGATAGCGCCATACGGATTTGACATAAAGTTCCGAACGAATCTCGAAAGATTCCGCGTTCCCGCAAACCGCCTCGGTCGGCGCGATTTGTTTGAGCTGATCTATCACCCGCACATCGCCCACAGGTCCCGCGTGTAGAATCGCGTCAACGCCTTTGAAAACCTGACGGAGTTCTTTTAGTTGGACGGGCGATAACAGTTCTTTGGTGTCCGCGATAACGCCCACAATCATCTAAAACTCCTTATTTTGACATCACAACCGTTTAACTTTACACTAGCCGTCCAAACCAAAAGGCACATTAACCACGGAGTTCACAGAGTACACGGAGTAAAACGAAGAAAAGACTAATGATTTTGTTTTAACTCTGTGCCCTCCGTGTACTCTGTGGTGAAAATTGGAAGGTCTGAAATTGAAAATCGCCGTCTGCCAGATCAATACAACCGTCGGGGATTTTAACGGCAACGTTGAAAAGATCCTAGCTTCCCTGAAAAAGGCCAAAGCGGACGGCTGTGCCCTGGCGTTGTTCCCTGAACTGACCCTGACTGGCTACCCGCCGCGCGATCTTTTGGACCGCGCCTCCTTTCTGGAAGCGTCGAAAAAAGCCGTCGAAACCGTCGCCCAGGGCGCCCAGGGCATTGTGGCCGTGGTCGGAACCCTGCTGGAAAACAAAGGCTCGGGCAACGCGCTTTTTAACAGCGCGGTCGCGGTGAAAGACGGCCAGGTGCTTTACACCGTTCACAAAACCCTTTTGCCGAACTATGACGTATTTGACGAAGCCCGCTATTTCGCGCCGGCTGCCGAACCCGCCAAACCTTTTGAGTATGAGGGACTAAAAATCGGCATCACCATTTGTGAGGACATTTGGAACATGCCGGGTTTTGAGACCCATAAGCTTTATCAGCGCGATCCCCTGACCGAACTGGCCAAGCACAAACCGGATGTGGTTCTCAATTTATCCGCCTCTCCTTTTCACGCCGCCAAACTTTCCACCCGCAAGAAACTGCTGAAAGCCGCCACCGAAACCGTGAACGCGCCGGTAGTTTATTGCAACCTGGTGGGAGGCAATGACGAGTTGATTTTTGACGGCAATAGCATGGTAACCGACGTGATGGGCAACACTGCCCAGCTGGGCAAAAGTTTTGAAGAAGACTATCTCATCTATGACACCTCGGCGCCTTCAAAGATGTCCACCACAGGCCCATTGAGCGACATTGAAACGGTTCATCAAGCTATTGTGCTGGGTACCCGCGATTATGTGCGCAAATGCGGTTTTGAAAAAGTTCTGATTGGTTTATCCGGCGGTATCGACTCCGCTTTGGTCGCCGCCATCGCAGTGGAAGCTCTGGGGTCCGCTAATGTCATGGGCGTCACTATGCCGTCGCCCTTTTCTTCCAAAGGTTCTATAGAAGACTCACGCCAGTTAGCGAAGACACTTCAGATAGAGTTTAAAGAGATTCCCATTTCGCCTCTATTTGAGGAAGCGCTCAAAGACCTGACGCCTTTCTTCGAGGGAAAACCTTCGGACGCTACGGAAGAAAACATTCAGGCCCGCCTGCGCGGCATCACCCTGATGGCGCTTTCCAATAAATTGAACCGGTTAGTCTTGTCCACTGGCAACAAAAGCGAGATCGCGGTGGGCTATTGCACCCTTTACGGCGACATGTGCGGCGGACTGGCGGTGATTTCGGATATCCCTAAAGTGATGGTTTACGAACTGGCCAAACACATTAACCAACACAAGGAAATCATCCCGGAAGCGACTATCACCAAGCCGCCCTCAGCCGAGCTGCGGCCCAATCAAAAAGATAGGGACTCGCTACCTCCCTATGAAACCCTCGACGCAATCCTGCGTTTATATGTGGAAGAGAACCAATCGCCGGACAAAATCGTCAAGGCGGGCTTTGATGTGGGCGTGGTGAAGGACATCGTCAAAAAGATTAACCAAAACGAATACAAACGCCGTCAAATGGCCCCCGGCCTCAAGGTCACTACCAAAGCCTTTGGCATGGGACGCCGTATTCCCATCGCGCAAAAATTCAAAGAGAAGTAAGTTTGAATTCCCGGTCAATTTATTTTCAATCCGCCTAACAACCTGTGTTATAAATAATCGGTAGGAAAGTTCCCGCTGGGCGTTGCGGGTTTTTTTAGTTCAAAAGCTAAAATCATTTTCCGTTGGAGGCTTCTGTGGCTGAACCGCTTTGGAATTACAGCATCAAGTGCCCTTTCTGCGAAGCCAAGTTTGAGACCACCCGCATGCGCACCTCCGCCATCCGCACCAAAGAACTCATGAGCGATTTCGGCAATATCTTTGAGGGTGAATGCCCTTACGTTTACGCCATCACGGTTTGCCCGACTTGTTCTTTCGCCGCGCGCAATTCTGACTTTGAGAAAATCCGCGTTCAATCCGAGGCCAAGATTATGGCCGCCAGCAAGCAGCTGCGTCTTTCTACCAAACCGAAACCGGATATTTTTAAATTAGGTCCCAGCACTCCTGAGGTGGCTGTGAAGCGTTTTGAACTGGCGATTGCCTTCTACAAAATGCGTTATGTGGTCGAAATGGGCGTCTTGGCCAATATGAACCTGCATGTGGTTTGGCTTTACCGTTTAGCGGGCAATAAAGAAAAAGAACAGTTGGCCCTGGCTCAAGCCGCCGCTATTTATGAAGAGTACCTGGCCAAAGCCTATACCCTGCCCGAAAGCCTGGGCGAACCCGGCGTGATTTACCTGATCGGCGATCTCACCCGCCGCCAGGGAAAACTAAAAGAAGCCCGCCGCTTGTTTGAATCCGCTCTCGCCAGCAAAGAAATCAAAGACTATCCCAAAATCGCCGATATGAGCCGGGATATGATTCAGCTGATCAAAGACGAGATGGAAAAAACCTCTCAAACCGCGTAATCACGGATTGATTCAACCGCATTCCTAAGACACAATGTCGGCCTGCCCTGAGTTTATCGAAGGGCCGACATCTTTCCGAGGTCCTTATGCCTAAACCCATTGTCGAGATCACTAAAGAAATTACCTTTGAGGCCGCTCATTACCTTCACAATCCTAAATGGGACCGGGCCAAGAATTTAGACGTCTTTAAAAAATGCTCCGGTTACCGCCACGATGATCCCAAAGCGATCTATTATCCCCACGGCCATTCTTACCGCCTGCGTGTTACCGTCAAGGCCACACCCCATCCCGAAACCGGCTTTGTGATGGACTTTAAGGCCCTCAAGACGGTCCTCGAGGCCAATGTTTTTAACCAGTTTGACCACCGCTTTATCAATAAAGAAGTCGAGCCCTTCAAGGACAACCCGAACTTTCAAACCACAGTGGAAAATTTATTATTGGTGATGTGGGCCAACATCAAACTGGCTTTACAAAAAGAGAAAGTCATTTTGTCGGAAATCAGCCTGTGGGAAACCCCGACCAGCTTCGCCACCTACCGCGGCGAGAAGAAATAATTAAAAGAGCGAAAGCGTGCCGGGATTCGTAAAGGGCTCCATACAGCGCGCGTCATTGTGGGATGGACTGTTGACCCAATCGCTGATCTCATAAGCTTCCATTAACTCATCCGAATAAGACTTCAACAACGGTTTCAGGCTTTCTTCTTTCTGTTCCCCATCTAACCATTGCTCAAAATGCTGAGACGGCACAATGACCGGCATACGGTTGTGAATAGCCTGGACTGTGCGATTCGGTTCAACCGTTAGAATGACGCAGCTCTCGGAACCCTCTTTGGCTTTGGACGCTGCCCAAAAACCCGCCAGGGCGAAGGGCTGCTGGTCTTTAAGCCGTATAAAATAAGGCCGAGTTTCTTTGCCCTCGTGCCGCCATTCATAAAAACCATCCACTGGAATCAGACAGCGACCCTTTTGAATGGGTTCTTTGAAAGACGGTTTTTCAAAAACCGTTTCGGATTGCGCGTTCACTACCAACCGTTCGCCCAACCGCAGACCCCACGGGGATAACTTCATTTCACGCTGTTTTGATTTTTCATTCACGAAAGCCAAAGGAATCTTCTGAGAAGGCGCCACGTTATAGCTGGGCTTCCACTCGACGGCTTGTTCAATGCCGAGCAGTTTGAGAATGGCCGCCATATTGGTTTTTAAGGTGTACCGGGAGCACATAAGCGCCTCGAAAAATAAAAACCCCTCTCAGCGAAAGCCAAGAGGGGTATGAGTGGTGGACATTACTGGATTTGAACCAGTGACCTTCGCGATGTGAACGCGACGCTCTAACCAACTGAGCTAAATGTCCAAAATCATCGAACTATTAATATCGATTTGGCGTTTAACACTTGAGCGAAGCTCAACGTGTAAATGTCCAAGATCGTCAATGAACTTGAGGGGGCGTAGTTTAGGGCGAAAAAACCGCCTTTTCAACTAACTAATCCTGACAACAACCGCCTGAAAGCGTAAAAGGCTTATCCCAACAGACCTCTTTTTCCAGCGATTCCCCGGGCGTGGGGGTTGTTGGCGCTTCAGAGGTTTCGGTTTTTTCTAATTCTTTGGGTTCCATAGACGCCTCAAAAAGGATGCTCTTTTATAACCCGAGTCCTGAAAAAAGGAAAGCGCCGCTTGACCCTAGAGTATGCTCTAGAGTGTAGAATTCATCCTTGGAGTTTTCATGAAAAAACTAAAACCTCTTCAAATTGGCGCGGTAGCGAAGCAAAGCCAAACCTCTGTTCACACCATCCGCTATTACGAAAAGATGGGATTATTGAAGACGCCCGCCCGGGGCGAGGGCGGCTTTCGGCTTTATTCTTCCGATACGGTGGAGAAACTCATTTTCATTAAAAAGGCCCAGGGCTTCGGGCTCACCCTGAAGGAAATTAAAAAAATCATGGTTTGCGGCAATCAGGGGCTGGAACCCTGCTGCGATTTAACCACCAACCTCTTCACCCAAAAGATTGATGAACTCGAAGACCGAATTCAAGAGCTCGAAGGCATGAAGGGCCGGTTGAAGTCGGTCTTGTCGGGCTGGGTCAAACCCAAATCGAAAAAGGATTTAGCGTCATGAAACAACGTGTCTTGATTCTCTGTACGAAGAATTCATGCCGGTCCCAAATGGCCGAGGGTGTGCTGCGCCATTACGGTTCGGATAAGTTTGACGTTTTCAGCGCGGGGTCCGTTCAATCCCACGTGAACGCCAACGCCATCCGCGTGATGAAAGAGATTGGCATCGACATTTCGAGCCAACGGTCCAAAACCATGGATGAGTTTCTCAGCCAGTCTTTTGACTATGTCATCACCGTCTGCGATAACGCCAACGAGTCTTGCCCCATTTTTCCGGGCGCCAAAAACCGCCTGCATTGGTCCTTCCCCGATCCGCCCCAGACTGAGGACCCGGACGAGAAATATTTAATAGAATTTAGAAAAGTCCGCGACATGATTTTAGAAAAATTTAAAAAAGCCGCTACGGGAGACTTCAATTCATGAATTTAATCCTCTGGAAAAAAACTGTTGCCGAGGCTATCGGCACCTTCACCATTCTTTTCGCGGGCTGCGGAAGTGTGATGGTGGCGGAACGATTCCCCGGTTCTATTTCCTCCGGCGGCATCTCGGTCATCTTCGGGCTGGCGGTCATGGTGATGATCTACGCGGTCGGCCATATTTCGGGCGCTCATTTTAATCCGGCGGTCACGCTGGCTTTCGCGGCCACCCGGAATTTCCCTCTCAAAGAAGTCGGCGCTTACTGGTCAGCCCAGGTGATTGGCGCCGTCTCGGCCATCGGTCTTCTGACCGTTCTATTACCCCCCGGGCATACTTTCGGCGCGACCCACACTTCCTTACAGCCGCTTCAAGCGGTCGGCTGGGAAATTGTGCTGACCTTCTTTTTAATGTTCGTCATCATGGCCGTCGCCACCGATACCCGCGCGGTCGGCACTATGGCCGGCGCGGCCATTGGCGGCACCGTGATGCTGGCGGCCTGGGTGGGCGGCCCGGTCACCGGCGCTTCCATGAATCCAGCCCGGTCTTTCGCCCCCGCGCTTTTTGAGGGCAATCTGGGCAGTCTTTGGATTTATCTGGTCGGCCCTTTTATCGGCGCTTTACTGGCGGCTTTCATCTACAGCCACCTGCGCCATGAGCCTTCGGGGGAATAACCCAATTCCGTTGCGCCCATCACCGGGCCTTTCTATATTGTCCTCACCTTCAAGAAAGCGCCAGGCATGATACCATCCCATTTAAAAACCGCCTATGAGGCCTGCCAAAAGATGGCCTCGGCCCATTACGAAAATTTTCCCGTGGCCTCCCTTCTTTTGCCCGAAGAAAGCCGTCCCCACATTGCCGCGCTTTACGCTTTTGCCCGCACCGCTGATGATTTCGCGGATGAGGACCGCTATGAAGGACGCCGGATTCAGGAAATCAACCGCTGGGAAAAAGGTTTGCGTGCCGCGCTGAAGGGACAAAAATCTCCCGCTATTCTTCAAGCTTTCGCTCATACCCTGAAGACCTTTCGGATTCCCCTCTCTCTGCCGCTGGATCTACTGAAAGCCTACCGCATGGACCTGACGAAAAAGCGATACAAAACCTGGAACGAAGTTCTTTATTACTGCCGGCACAGCGCCAACCCTGTGGGCCGGATGGTTCTTTATATATCCAATATCCGGGACGAAAAACGGCACCGCTATTCGGACTCGATCTGCACCGGGCTTCAGCTCATCAACTTCTGGCAGGACACCGCTATCGACCTGGGCCGGAACCGGATTTATTACCCCCAGGCCGAATTGAAAAAAGCCGGAGTCAGGGAAAAAGACCTCCTGGCCCTCCAAAACTCTCCCGCGGCGCGGCTTTTAGTGAGGAACGCGGTGAATTACACCGAGCGTTCGTTTCAAAAGGGCTATCCGCTTTTAAACCAGGTCTCAGGCCGCTTGCGGTTAGAATTACGCGCCACCTATCTGGGCGGGCAAGGTATCCTCAGCAAAATCCAGAAGATGGATTACAATGTGCTTCAAAATCGGCCAGCCTGGACAAGCCTCGATAAAGTCTCTCTCGCGGTGAATGCCCTGCTGGGCCGGGTGAAAGCTTAACTCAGGGGTCCCTTGAATCCTCAAACCGCGCCTCTTCAAAACAAAACGAGCTTTTACTATCCCCTTCTGCTTTTGCCGAAAGCGCAACGTGAGGGCATGGAAAGTCTGTACCGTTTTTGCTGGGCCGCTGATGATATCGCGGACAATAACGACCCCCTGCCGTTAAAACGCAAAAAACTCGCGCTCTTTAAAAAAAATCTCAAGCTGGCGCTGGCCGGTAAGGCCCAGGATCCCCTGTTTAAATCTTTTCAGAAAACCATTCAACAGTTCCAACTCTCGCCCCAGCCGCTTTGGAGCATCGTTAAAGGCGTGGAGCGGGATTTAAAACCCATTCATTTCAAAAAATTCGCCGAGCTGCACCGCTATGCCTTACAGGTGGCCGGCGGCCCCGGCTTAGCCTCGATGGAAATTTTTGGTTTTAAAGACAAAGCTCACCGCGTTTACGCTGAAAATTTGGGCGTCTTTTTACAAATCGTCAATATGACCCGCGACTACCGGGAAGACATGGCCCTGGGCAGACAATATTTTCCCGAGGAAGACTTCAAACGCTTTCATCTGAATCCCCGCCAATTGGGTGACAACAATTCCCACTGGAATCCCTTCGTCAAATTTCAGCTCAACCGCGCCTGGGATCATCTGCAAAAAGCCCGCAAAGCTTTGACCCGGCATCAACAAAGTGAACTGGCGACCGCGGAGGCTATCGCGGCGGTTTACGTGCGGCTTTACCAGAAATTAAAAGTACATCCTCATCAAATTTTGGAAGGCAGGGTGGGGTTGGCTCCGCTAGAAAAATTACTGTCCGTTTCCGGCGCTTCCTTCCGCTGTTTCCTCTGGAAATGGGCGAAAGATTAATGAAACTGACAAAAATTTTTTACCAAGATACTAAGCATTTCGAATTTGGGTGTCTTGGTGGCAAAGTATCGGAGTTTCATTAATGCGTAAGGTTATTGTGGTGGGGGGCGGTTTCGCGGGCGTCGCGGCAGCCACCGCTTTAGCCGAAAAGGGCGTTCAAGTCGATCTGCTGGAATCCCGCGGTTCTTTAGGCGGACGAGTTTACTCTACGGATAACCCTTCTTTCCCCGCGCCATTTGATAACGGCCCGCATCTGCTGATGGGCTGTTACCACGAGACCTGGAAGCTGTTAAAACGGTTAGGCGCGCCCGATACCTTTCACAAAATCGACCCGTTAAATCTTTCGTGGCTTTGTCCTGGCGGTCAAAAAGTATCCCTTCAATGCGCGCCGCTGCCCGCGCCGCTTCATTTGGTCTGGGGGCTTCTTACCACCAACGCTTTTTCCTGGAAAGAAAAAGTATCGCTGACCAAAGCTTTGCTTCTTTTTTCTAAAAAACCTTTCTCTCTAAACCCCGAAATCAAAACTGTCGCGCAATTATTAGATTTCACCCATCAGGGCCCCCAGGCCCGGGAACGCTTTTGGATTCCCCTTTGCAACGCGGTCATGAACGTACCCGTCGAAATGGCTCCCCTGGCCGGCTTTGGGGAAGTTTTGCACCGCGTGTTTTTTGGGAGCCGCAAGGACAGTTCTCTGGTAGTCGCGGGAAAGCCTCTGAGTGATATCGGTTTTAAACAAACCCCCGCTTATTTGAAAAAGCAGGACGGTGCCGTTCATTTTCATGAGGGCGTTCAAAGCTTTAAAGTTTCAAAAGACAGTTTTGAGGTGCTAACCCGGCTGGGAAATACCTACACCGGAGACGCGCTGATCTGGGCTGTGCCGCCTTCTTCCTTATCCGCTCTTTGGCCCTCTGACGGCTGGGAGAAAATCAAAACCCTTCCCCAGTTGGGGAAATCACCCATCATTTCAGTTCACCTGATCCTTTCCCGATCCCTATTTTCCGAACAACTCGCCGGCCTCTCGGGCGGGCGGTTTGAATGGGTCTTTAACCGCAACGCCAATTGGGGCTGGAAGGGCGGGGGCCAATATTTGAGTCTGGTCGCCAGCGCGGCCGAGCCGCTCGCCAAACAAACAGAGAAAGAACTGGTGGATCTGGCCGTTAAGGAATTAAAAACCCGTCTGCCCACTTCGGTCACGTTTGAGGTGCTTCACGCCAAGGCCACCCGCGAGATGGCCGCGACTTTTATTTGGACAGAGGAAACCGACCGCCTGCGCTTATCCACCGAGACACCTTATCCTCACGTGAGGCTAGCCGGCGATTGGACCGCCACAGGCCTTCCCGCCACCATTGAAGGTGCCTGTTTATCGGGACACACCGCGGCGCAAAAAACATGGGAACATCTGAACCAAACCCCATAAAATAGCCTCATGTCAAAGTCCCCTTCGGCCTCACCCTTGCCCTTTCATCCCTGGATTTATTTTTTTATTTTTTTAACCGCTAATACGCTGCTTTCCTATTTCACTTTTTCAACCGAGACCAATCTTTGGATAGGTTTTCTGGGCCTCGCCCTGCCCTTTGGCCTGGCCTGGTGGACTAACCGTTCTTCCGGAGACTCCCACACTCCCCTCTATCAAATAGAGTTCTTTAAAAAAATCCCAATCTGGGTTTGGCTGCTGATCGGCGCGGCGGCCATTTTCTTTCGTTTTTATAAACTCACCACCCTTTCCGCCTGGCCGACTTTTGACGAGGGCATGTTTGGATTCACCGCGATTCAAATGAATCAGAAGGGTGTTGACCGCCTCTTTTATATGTTTAGCGACATTCCGGTCTTCTACCCGTGGTTTTTAAGCCTGGTCTTCAAACTCTTCGGCCCTTCGTTATTTAATTTTTGCTTTTGGCCGGCGGTTTTTTCCACACTGGGCGTTCCCCTGGTTTATCTAGCGGCCCGGCAGTATTTTTCAAAATCCTTTTCTTTCTTTTGTCTGCTGCTGGCCGCTTTGGCTTTCTGGCCCTGTTACAGCGGGCGTTTTTGCGAGAATGAGGTTTTAATCTTCCCCTGGGAAGCCCTGGTGTTTTTGTGGCTGGGGAAATGCGCCCAATCTTCCTCTCCCAAAGGAGACCGGTTCGCCGCCCTTTTGGGGCTGAGTCTGGGCCTGGCTTTTTACGCCGTGTATTTGCACTGGATGTCGGTCACGCTCATCGTGGTTTTCACCATGATTTTTCTCTTTGGGAAAGAACGGCCTTCGCGCCTGATCTGGTTCGCGCTGGGGCTGGCCCTTCCGGTGATTCCCTTTGTTATCCTCTCCGTTCAAACCGGCGGGGTGAATTACCTTCACTCCCAATCCATTCTTACGATGGCGGAACCCTGGATTAAAAAGATTCAATGGGCCTGGAATACCCCTCATGTTCTTTTTTGGGGAGCGGTATATGAAGAGGTTTGCTACCGGCCCGTTTGGGGCGGATTGATCAATCCCCTGTTGGGCGCGTTATTCGGCGTGGGGCTGTTGGAAATTTTAAAAAACTTAAAAAACTCCTTGTACCTCTGGCTTTTGATTTCGTTTTTTATTTTTTTACTGCCGGGCGCACTGAGTTTGGGGTTTGAGTTTTTCCGGATCATTCCCATTCTGGTGGTGCTGATTCCGGTCATCGGCTTAGGTTGGGCCCGGCTGACTCAGGCGTTTTCTTTACGTTGGTCTACCGTCATTTTATTAGCCCTCATGATTCCATCACTCCTGCTGGACGCCTATCAGCTCTTAGGCGTTTATCCGCGCCTTTGGGACAATCCCTCTTACTGGCTGAAAGAAGTGAAGTCGATCAACAATTACCGGGCTTACCAAATTCTCAAATCAAAATCCCTATCCGATGGCCCAGGGTTTGTTTTCGCGGATTTTATTCCCAGCCTGGATGACCAAACTTTGAATTTGGCCGACTATTCCTTCAACGCGGTCAATAACAGCCGTCTGGACGGGGAAAAAGCCAAATGGGCCGCCGTGATGATTAATGTGAACTATCAGCCTTTTTTGGCCAAACGTTTTGGCAAAGGAACTATCTATTGGCTGTCGAAAGACCTGAATGCCGCCGACGGCGGTTGGATGCTTTGGATCATTGATATCAACGAAACAAACCGCCCCGTTTTCCGCCAATGGCAAAAAGCCAGTCAGTCCCTGAATGATTATTTAACCGACTATTTTCAGGGCACCAGCCCCGCGGGGAACCGCGTGATCCCCAAGGTTCTCGATACGCTCAACCAGATCGGGCCGCAATTCGCTGGCGATCCTTTTTTGGAATCCTGCTACGCCGAGAAAAAAGCGGATTTGCTTTATAAAACTCAGGGCGCGGCCGCTTCCAGCCAATACTTGATTCAGGCCCTTCCCCAGGGCTATCCCGCCGCCCATTTGTTTTACCGCTTGGGAACGCTGCAGCTGCTTCAACATCAGGAAGCCGAAGCTCGAAGGACCTTTCAAAAGGCCCTTCATGCCCCCATCAACTTCACTCAATCCGCCCAATTCCTGAATTCAACCGCGAAGTAAAACGCCGGGCGCAAAAAACATGGGAACATCCCGGCCAAAACTCTTAAAATAGCTTCAATGTCAAAATCTTCTTCCGCTTTCAAATCGCCTATCGCTTTCTCCGCCTGGATTTACTTTTTTATTTTTTTAACCGCCAACACGCTGCTTTCTTACTTCCCGCTGACGTTTCAAGCCAGCCTCTGGATCAGCCTATTGGGCTTAGCCCTGCCCTTCGGGATAGCTCTCTGGACCGGCAAACCTTCGCCTACCTCGGAAAGTCCCTTACACCAATTTGAGTTTTGGGCAAAAATCCCTCTCTGGATCTGGATAGTGCTGGGCGCTGCCGCTCTCTTCTTCCGCTTTGATCAACTCACCACACTTTCCGCCTGGCCTATTTACGACGAAGGCATGGTGGGTTTTTGCGCCCTGCAAATCGCCCAAAAAGGCGTTCATCATCTTTTCTATATGTTCAGCCAGATCCCCGTCTTCTATCTTTGGCTTTTGGGTTCTGTTTTTAAACTTTTTGGACCGTCCCTGTTCAGTCTTTGGTTTTTACCCGCGCTCATTTCCGCGCTTTGGGTTCCCCTGGCTTACTTGACCGCCCGCCACTATTTTTCAAAATCTTTTTCTTTCTTCTGCGTTCTGGCGGCGGGTTTGGCCTTTTGGCCCTGCTATATCGGGCGCTTCTCGGTCAACGAGAATCTCCTTCTGCCTTTGGAGACTTTAGCCTTCTTGTGGCTGGCCAAATGTCTGCGCGCCGAATCGAATCAAAAACAAAACCTCTTCTCTTTTATTTTGGGCCTGACGCTCGGCCTTTCTCTTTACGCCGTTTTTTTACACTGGATTTCGGTTCTGTTCATTGTTGGTTTGACTGCCGGGTATCTTTTTTGGAAAAAACGCCCCGGCTTATTGATTTTTTTAGTTGTGGGTTTCGCTCTCCCCGTCATTCCTTTCGCGGTGATTTATTTTCAATCTGAAAACCTCTCTTACTTTCATCTGTTGTCGAGCGCCAGCCTCTCCGAACCCTGGCTTGATAAATTAAAAGACGCCTGGAATACCCCCCAGGGTCTTTTCTGGGGCGTGTCGCCCCGTGAGCTTTGTTACAAGCCCCTTTGGGGCGGGTTGATCAATCCCGTGCTGGGCGCGCTTTTCGGAATCGGTTTATTGGAAAGTTTTAAAAACCCTCAGCGGGCTTTATACCGCTGGCTTTGCGTCGCGGGCCTTGTTCTTCTTCTGCCCGGTATGCTGGTAAGTGATTTTGAGTTTTACCGCGTCTTGCCGGTTTTGGTGATTTTGATACCACTCATCGCTTTAGGCTGGGCGCGCCTCACACGGGGCTTTTCGGCGCGATCCGCTGCCGTCATTTTATTCGGCCTGATAGCGGCCTCCACCGCGCTGGATTTTCATCAACTCTTTCAGGTTTATTCCCATCTTTGGGATTCGCCCGGCTACTGGGTCAAGGAATCCAAATCGATCAACAATGATCGGGCCTATCAGCTATTAAAGGCCAAGGCCCAAACCGAGGGGCCCGGTTTTGTTTTTTCAGATTTTGCCCCGGGCTTCAATGATCAAAACCTCAAGTTGGCCGATTATAGTTTTAACGCCGCGGCCAATGAAAAACTCGACAGTGAAAAAGTCCAATGGGCTGCTTTGGTCGTCAACGTGAATTACCAGCCCTTTTTGGCCAAGCGTCTGGGGGCGGGCAAAACTTACTGGATCTCGAAAGACCTCAACCTTCCGGATGGCGGATCCATGCTTTGGGTCGTGGAGATCAATGAATCCAACCGCGCCATTTTTAACCACTGGCGGGAAGCCCAGCTGGCTTTAAACGGATATTTGAGCGAGTATTTTGAGCACCTGAACTTCAAAGAAAATAACTCTTACTCCAAAATTTTAAACGCTCTCGACCAAACTTATCCCTTCTTCCAGAAAGACCCTTTTCTGGAAGCCTGCTATTGGGAAAAAAGGGCGGACTTGTTTTCTAGAATTAATCTCTTTACGGAAGCCGCTGAAAATTTAACGAACGCGGTGAAAAAGGGTTATCCCGCCGCCCATCTTTTTTATCACCTGGGAACGCTTCAAATGATTACTCAAAAAAATACTGAGGCCGAAAAGGATTTTCGCCAGGCGGCGCTCGCCCCCATTAACTTTACCCAGTCTTCTTCTTTACTGAATCAATTGAGGGGGAAAACCAATGCCTCCTTCTGATTTCCTCAATGAGAACTTGGCCATTCAATGCGACGACCTGGCCGGCGAGATCAATAAGGTCTACCAACATTTGCCCTGGGCCCAAAAACATGAGGCGGTCGCCCGCTTGACCCGTCAAATTCATCAACTGTCTGAGGAAGCTAAAAAGGCGCAGGAATCCCAAAGCCTCGCCGCGAGCCAAACCCATTTGAAGGAAGCCCTTTCGCTGATCCATGAATGCGTGCCGCTTTTAGACTTATGTTTGAGAAAAGTTTTGGTCTCGCCTGAACTGCATCAGCGGTGGATTGGAAAATTAAACCGCCTGGAAAAAAGCTTTTCCGCCTGGCTGAAGGGGGCCGCCTCTTGAAGCGCCTGCCCCTGGTCGATCTGGTCCGGAGTTTCTCTATCTTGTGTGTTCTGGCGATCCACGCTGACGCTTTCTTCGCGCGCCCTCAAAACCCCGCGCTGGCCTGGGTCTGGAATCACTTTCAGAGAAACGGCACCTATGGGGTTTATCTGTTTTTCCTGGTTTCCGGGTTTCTCATTACGGGCGTGATTCAAAATAACCCGGGCGGGCTTTGGAACCCCTCATTGAGAAGATTTTATGTTCAAAGAGCGGGCCGTATTCTGCCCCTGCTGCTGCTGACCGTTTGGATTGGTTTATTGATGCTGTGGATTCCCCGGCCGCCCAACGCCAGCTATCTGGATGTTTTTCGGCCCGAATCCGGTTCATTGAGTCCGGCGGTATGGATATGCCTGGCGACTTTCACCTTTAACTGGTTTCTCGCCTTTCAAACCACGGCCACTTTGGGCATGTTTTGGAGTTTGCTTTGGTCGCTCTCCGTAGAGGAGCAGTTTTACTTTCTCTTTCCCCCGCTTTTAAGGCTGATGCGGAACGAAAAAAGACTTACCCAATTCATGTTCGCCGTCATCGGCGTCGGCCTGGGCTGGCGGTATCTTTGTTACGCCGCTCAATGGAATAACCGGGACCTTCAGGTTTTTACCTCACTAGGCGCCTTTGACAATATCGCTTTCGGCGTTCTCTTGTACCTGGCGGTCAAACGATGGGGTCCCGCGCTTTCTCAAAGGAAAAGGGCGGCCGCCGGGCTTTGTATCGCGGGTCTGGCGCTCATGACAGCGGTTTATATAGAAACCTCGCTCAATGACCCCTGGGACCGGGTCTATGCTTCCACTTTGCTGGCCTGCGGCTTATTTATGTTTTTACTGGGCGGACTGCAGTTTAACTTCTGGAATGGAAAGCTCGGGGAGCCTTTGACCTGGCCCGGACGCTATTGCTACTCGCTTTATCTTCTTCACCCGATTGTGTTGGCTTTTATGTTCCCGCTTCTGTTTCAAATGAACGCCTGGAAGGCTCTTTTGCTTTTTACCATGGTCAGTACCGCTATAGCCGCCGCTTCTTTTCACTTTTTTGAAAAACCAGCCAATCAACTGATCCGAAACTCTTTAGACAAACGCTGACTTTTAAAAAGAATTACGCGCTTGGTCGGATTTGCTTTTCTCATCCAAAACCCGCATTACCGAAATGCCGTTTCGAAGTTCGACAAACTTTAAGTTAAATCTTTTATTAATTTTGCGGAGCAGGGTTTTTTCCAAAACCGCCGCCGAATACCGGCCATCGATCAAATCGTAATAAGATGAATCGATATCTTTGGATAAATAAAGATAATCGCCGGGAGAAATCGCCGGCTGATAAGACATAACTCTGGCAATAGCCGGTCCGCAAATACAAAGTTGCCCAATGTCGTTATAGGGATAAGCTTTCGTCCTGCCCGTATACATGGAGACATCCAAACCCTTGTTGCCGAAGAAATAGATAACTTCTTTTTTAGAGCCAGAATACTGATTCATTAAATCCGCCGCGGTTTTGACAAAATCATCCTCAGCCAACGGCAGGTTTCTGGCCGCGTCGATCGTTTTTTGCGGTAAAGAAGAAAACTCGGAGAAGCTTTGGCTTAGCTTAAACGCCATATCGGGAACGAGGAATTGCAAATAAAAGCCCAGACCCGCGGCGCTCAACACCAAAATGGTTTTTTTAAATAGTCCGGGAATCGCGAAGCCGTCTTGGCGGCTTCCCAGCCAGTAAAGCCAATAGGCGCCCAATAAAATACTCGGCATGCTGATATGAAAAAGATTATTGGGATGGGCTCTGCCTAAAAAATACAAAAATTGGGAAATGCCGTAAAAAGTCAAAAACACCATGACATTAAAATGCGCCGGCCGGGAAGACTCTTTCCACTTTGTCAGGCTCCCCATCACCACGCATATCGAGATCAATAAAATGCCGATGATGATCCACCAGGCGCCAAAAGCCGGAACCGGCAGCATCCCGAAGCCGTTTTTGTAGAGGAAGATGTAGTCGAAATAGTAGTTCCAATGGGGCCACTCGGCGGCGCGGCGGTAAATATCCCCATAAATAAAAACCAGCAGTAGAAGGCCAAACCCCCATAAAAGAGAAAGACGGCGGATCCATAATTTCCAATTAAACTTCAGACTTTTCAGATCGATGATGGATTCATAACAAACGAAACCCAAATAAGCCGGCAGGGTATAGACGCAAACCTCGAAACTCCAAAAAATAGCCGCGGCGGCCACCGCGGCCTCGGCGATGTAAAAACGATCGGCCCATTTTGGCTTTTGGTTCCTCAAAACGATCAGCGCCATCAGTAAATACGCGAAGCTAAAACGGAGCGGCCCCACCGATGGATTTTGAATAATGAAGCCCATAGTGGCGAAATAATTCACCAATAAAAGAACGACCAGACAAAGGAATGAGTAAAGTCGGGAATGGAATAACTGCCGGACAATAAAATAAAAACAAAAATATTGAAGAACAAAAAGCGCGGTTAACACCAGGCTGAAACTTTCAAATCCCAGCGGCAGAACTTTAAAAAATAGCGAGAGAAAATAAAAAACAAAAAGACCGTACTGGGCGTTGATATTGACTAAAAAGGCTTTCCCCGCGCGAAAATCCGCCAGGGGGCCCAGATAAAATGAATCGTGATAAGTTTCCACCCGGTAATGGGGATCCACGACCAAAACCACAATCAGAAAAAGAGCGAGAAGATAGAAAAAGAATTCCCGTCGAAACAGGGGCCGCGCCGCCGGGTTGGATAAGTTTTCCGGTTTTAGCCCTTCTCTTAAAAGCAAAATAAACAAAAGACCTGCCAACGCGTTGGAAATCGAAGCCAGTTTCAAAAAGAGAAAGGTGTCCGGTGTTAAAAATAAAATCCAGCAGGCAAAAATAACGCCCATCAAAACCATGAGGCTTTTTTGCAGGAAAGGACTTAGCTTTTGGCCTTGCCGGGAAAACCCTTTCACCGCCAAACCAACGCCGAGTTGCGATAAACAAAACAGAGTCACCCTGAATAGGTTTGAGCCGCCCGCCCAGTTGGAGGGCGTGAGCAGATATAAAAGAAGAATAAAATTAACGAAAGCCAGGAGGAAGCCAAAGGAAGAAAAACCGCTGAGCGCTTTGAGTTTCAGCTTTTCCGCCAGGGCCGAAAGCCCCCAGCCGACAGGTAAAAAAACAATCCAGCCCAAAATATAAAATTTAAAATCATTGGTTTTAATAGAGCTGTCAGCGGCCTGAAAAGTAATAAAGAAAGTGACGCCGATGAGCGTGTAAATGCCCGCCAAAAATAAAAACCAAAAATCTTCATAGGACTTTTGATCGCTGTGGTTTTCCCTGGTCAATGAATTCTCCCAACAGCGGAATAATTTAGGGCTGCTTTAGATCGGGCCCATGCATCAAAATTTGGGTTGGCGCTTCAATTTGAAGGGTCGCGTGCTGAATACCGCACTCTGTTTTTAAAACGCTGGTGGCCTTGGCCACAATTTGCTGGGCCTGGCTTAAGTGCTGGTCATCCACCACCAAATGCGCGGTCAGGTGCACGCCCCCGGCACCGACTTCCCATAGATGAATATGATGCACTTCGCGGATATCGCTGATTTCTTTTTTCAAGGTCGTTTCGATCACTTCAGACGTGAGCCCCTTGGGCGCGGACTCTAAAAGAATATGAAGCGCTTTACGGAGCAGTTTAAAAGCGCCCGACGCGATCAGCAGCGCGATCGCCAGACTTAAAACCGGATCCACCCAGGTCCATCCGGTTTGAGAAATCACCGCCACACCGATGAGAACACCTAAAGATGATCCCAGATCACCCATCACATGAATCCAGGCGCCTTGAATGTTAATATCGTCCTCATGACTGCCATGCAGAAACCAGGCCGAAAGCGCGTTAGCTAAAAAGCCGATGGCCGCGATGATCCCCATGGTTTTCCAATCCGGAAGAGAGGGATGGGCGAAGCGTTGAAAAGCTTCCCAGGCCACGCCGAAAACCATCAGGAAAAAGGTAATCGCGTTGCCTAAAGCGGCCAATACTTCTAACCGCGCGAAACCATAAGTGTGGGTAGAGCTGGCGGGTTTTTCAGCCAGGATCATGGCCGTGAGAGAAATGAGAAGCGCCGCCAGATCGGTCAGCATATGGCCCGCGTCGGATAAAAGCGCCAAACTGCCCGAAACCATGCCGCCCACCGCTTCTAAAACCAAAATCAGCGCCGTGATGCCGATGGCCCAGAACATTTTGCTTTTACGGTTAAGCCCATGGGAATGAAACAAGCCGCCTTCGCCGTGATCGTGAGCATGGCTATGGTCATGCGAATGGCCATGATCGTGGTCGTGCTGGTGGGAATGGGGATGGTCGTGGTCGTGAGCGCTCATAAAATCCTAAATTTCTTAAAATCAGGCCAATAAATAAAACGGTCCAAACGCCAGGCCTATATAATAGGCCCGTTAAATAAAAAAATACTTAGATTTTTTAAGAGTCCATCTTGTCCCAGCCTTTCTCCAACCGTTCTTTGGCCTATCATCCTTTAGTCTGGTTTTTCATTTTTCTATTTTCCTTCAGCCTGCTGGTTTATGGCCGCCTCTCCTTAACGATTCAAATTTGGATCCTCTTCATGGGCGTCGTTCTGCCGTTTTTTTTAGGCTTGGCTGCCCTTTCCCAACCGCTTAAAAAAGAAAAACCAGCCTGGGAAGAGTCTTTTCTGCCCCCTTTGTCCGCACCGCCTTCATGGATGGTGATCATTCTGGTCTTCATGATGCTGGTCAGCCGCTTTCTTTTACTGGGTCAATCCGCCTGGTGGCCTGCCGGTGATGAAGCACTGAACGCTTTTTACCTGCCCTTTTGGGCGGAGCATTGGCACGGGGCTCTCTTTGTGGCCTCCAGCCAAATTCCCAGCACCCTGAGTCAGTTAGCCTTTTTTATATTCAAGCTCACTCAAACGCCCCTGCTGAGCGTACAGCTGGTCCCCGCGCTGATTTCTTGCGCGACCGTAGGTATGGCCTATCAAGTTGCCCGGCTTTATTTTTCAAAAACAAATGCCCTGATTGTCTTTTTACTTTTTGCCTTCAGCTATTGGCCGCTTTTCATCTCCTGGACTTTTTTGCCCGGCATCGCCACCCCTTTATGGGAATTAATTCTTTTTTATCTTCTCTACCAAATCAAAAAATCACCCGATAAAAATACCGGATGGTTTTTCCTCTACGGCCTCGCTCTGGGCGCCTGTCCATACACCTTTTTCTCCTGGCCGGTTTTGTTCTTATGGTCCGGGGCCGTTGTTTTTCTAACCGGCAACCATTCCGCAAAAAAGTGGGCTTGGTTAGGCGCGGGCCTCTTCATCACCCTGGCGCCTTATCTCTGGGCCATCAGCCACGGTCCTTACGGCGATTATTTTTGGGGTATCGCGGGTAAAGGGCAGGTCATCACCAGACTCACCCGGGCGAAAGTCATGGCCGAATATGTTTCTTCTCTCTTTTGGGGCGTGGGAAGCGGCACCTGGTTTCCTCAAACCGGGGGATACCTGAATGTGGTCTTGAGCGCCTGCGGCCTGGTCGGCTTCATTGAATTATTTCGGTTCAAACGATTGGCCCTAGTCTGGGCCTGCCTGAGCGCGTTTTTTATTTTCATGCTTCCCGGTTTATTGTCCCGGGATTTTGAGGGCCACCGCATTCTTCTGGCGCTTCCGGTTTTGTTATGGATCGTCGCCGTGGGAATACAGGCGCTTTTGGTGAAATTCCCTAAATCACGCCGGTTGGCGGTTTTGGTTTTATTACTGGGGCTGTCTTTGGTCTTGGATTTAAAAAGAGTCAATAACCCCGTGGTAAATGAGCTGCGCTCCGAACCGGTTTCGAACGAAAGACGATTCAGTTATGAGGCGTTAAAACCCATCGCGGATCACAATGGCCCAGGCCTGATTTTCACCGAATGTATCCCCAACACCACCGACTATTCGCTGAGCTGCTTTTCCTATCCTTTTAACGCGGCCTTTAACCCAAAACTGGCGCCTGAAAAGACTCAGTGGGTTTCGATTTTTACCGCGGATTATTACCAGAACGATCTGAGTAAAAGATTCCCGCAGCTGCGCTGGATTTCCCTGCCCGAGGATAAACACCATGTGCTGGCCCTCATGCCCCTGACTGAGCAAAACCGTAAAGTCTTTTTGGACTGGGTTCCCTTTTACCGATTCGAAATGAACTTGAATTACCAGTTCGCGGATAACCCCAGCGGAAAATCCCGAGATTTTCTTTTAAAAGAGATGATGGACATTTATCCCTCTTTGTCCAAAGACCCCTTTATCCAAAGCTGTTTCTTTCAAAAATTGTTTTATCTTTATTCCGCCGAGAAGACCTTTAATCTGGAAGACACCTGGTGCAGTTACACCAATTTCTCCGACCTATTCCATGCCGCTTACCGAAACAGCTATCAAAACTCGACTTTGAGCGCGCAGCTTTTGGGTTTATTAATTTTGGAACATCAGGACGCTGAGGCGCGGAAACTGTTGGAGAAAATTAAGCGGAACCCAGCTTGACCGAGACTGTTTGGTCGGGGCGTAAGAAATAAAGATAGGCTTCCTTAACGGGCAGTTGGGTGAATTGCTCCAAAAGCCCGCCGTAATAGCCGATCTGTTTTTGGTAGGCCTCTAATCCTCTTTGGCTGTCTTTATCGGTTTTATAATCCACCACCACCCAGGCGCCGTCTTCTAAAAAGGCCAAATCAATCACCGCGTTGAGATTTTTTCCCTCGGCGTTTTTTCCCGACAAGGACAATTCCCGGAATACCTGGGAAGAAGCCTTGGCTCTTTGAAGTAAGTTATTTTTCAGGCCGTTTACCGTTAGGTCCGCCGCTTCTTGAGCTTTTTCCGCCGGCAAGCCCATGCCGGGCGCCCATAAATTCGCCGCCTTCAGAATGGTTTTCTCGTTCCAGTCCCAACCCTTTTCAAGCAATTGGTGGGTTAAAACCCCGAAGGCTTTGCCCAGCCGGTCACCGGAAGCCTGGGGCATTTCTCCCTCCAGGAAATAGCCCTCGCGTTGGGGTTTGTCATCCTCACTATGAGCCACGGAGGTGACGGATTGAAGTTTGGTTTTACCCCGGCGCCTTTCAACTAAGGTCTTTTTGGTTTCTACCAACTGGAGTAAATATTTTTTCTGATCTTCCACAGGCTGGCTGTTTTTTTCTTTTTCCAACAGGTCCACCGCCAGCGCGGAGGCCGCGGACCGGTCTTGAACCGCGGTGACCTTTTGGTGCTTCAACGCTTTGAGATCAAAAGAGCCTGTGATAGGTTTTAAAAATCCTCCGGCTTTTTCCTGAGTGAAGAGTGGAATCACCAGGCTTTCCTTCGCCCGGGTGCAGCCCACATAAAGAAGACGCAGAATTTCGGCTTTTTCCTGCAGTTCTTCATCTTCCTGGGTTTTCTCGAACCCAGCGGTGAAAAGCTTTAGCTCTTTATCCCCGGCTTTAAACTGGGCCGTACCCTTTTGGCGGTTCACGATAAAGTCAGACCGGCGGGGCTTTTCCGGCGCGGCGCCGGAGAGGATCACCACGGGAAACTCCAAACCCTTGGCTTTATGCAAAGTCATGAGAGTCACCTGCTGGCCCGTTTCTTCCGGTCCCGGAGCTTCGCCTTCCATGGCGTCTTCTTCGCGCTGCTTGGCCAGCCACTTCACGAAAGCCCGATAGGTGAAATTTTGGGATTCTTCCAGGTCTCGGCACTGATTAACAACCTTCATGAGATTGGCCACCCGCTGTTCACCGTGAGGCTGACAGGAAGCAACCGCCAGCAGATTGGTATGTTCATATAAGTAGAGTAATGTCTCTGCGGGGCTTAAATGCCTGGTTTCCAAATACCATTGGCGCAAGTGGCGGAACGCCTCACCCACCTTCCCTTTGGCCCCTCTGAGAAATTGAAAAGCCCCCTTATCCTCACGGTAAAGAAAAAGCTGTTCGTCTGTAAAACCAAACAACGGACTGCGTAAAAGAGCCGCCAAACTGGCTTCATCCGCTGGAGATTCCAGACAGGTCAACAAAGTTTCCAGCGCCACAATTTCAGGCCGGTTGTAAAACTTTTTACCGCCCACAATTTGGAATTGAATATGGCGGCGGCGCAAAGCGTTCTCATAAACCGATTCGGTATTCGACAGTTCCCGGAACAGAATGGCGATGTCGCCCTCCTGCAAAGGACGCATCACCGGTTTGTCTTTCGGCGACTTGGGGTCAGTAACGAGCGGTTTTTCTTGGAGCAGTTGTTCAATAAAATCGCCTACGGTTTCCGCCTCCAGCTCACGGAAAGCACCCATGCTTTGTTCTTCTTCAGGGAGTTCCGGCATTTCCAGACCAATGAGCGGTGATAAACGTTCAGATCGTTTGTCTAATTGCCGATGAGCCTTTTGAGCGTTATAGGGGAAAGGTCCGCCCTCAAATAACTTTTCGAAACCTTGGTTAACCCAATCCACAATGGGCGAAAGGGTGCGGAAGTTTTCAGTCAGTTTTTCCACCTGGCCCCCGCAGGCCTGCAGACGGGCTTTCGCCTCGCTGTAAATTTCAACATCCGCCCGGCGGAAGCGATAAATGCTCTGTTGGGGATCGCCGACGAGAAATAGTTTTCCCGGTTCCAGTTCTACGCTTTGCCAGGTCTTAGCTTTTTTATTCCGCAGTTCGGAAAGAAAGAAAACGATTTCAACCTGTAGGGGATCCGTATCCTGAAACTCATCCACAAACAGATGGTCGTAGCGTTTCTTGAGTTCTTCTCGAACTTCCAGCCGGTCTTTGACCAGGTCTCGGGTTTTGGATAAGAGATCGTCAAAATCTAAAAAACCCTGGCGGGTCTTCACCTGCGCGTATTCGATCAGATAATCCCAAAGCCATAACGCCGCCTTTTGAACCGCCGCGTTTTTCACCTCAGCGCCAAAGGATTCTTGTCTTTCCCGCAGGGTTTCAATATGCGCTCTCGCGTCCGCCAGGTTTTCTTTACCCCAGTTGCCCTGAGCGCCCACATTACCCACTTTGGGAATCGTGAGGCCCGCCAGGGCGTAAACCCGCTTATCGCCGGACTGAAGGGCTTCATCCCAGCTCTTGGTAAAAGTCCTCAGTTTTTTCATTAGGCTGTCCTCAGGCGCGACCCCTTTGGCCTTTTCTTGAATGAGAACCCAGGTTCGTTTCAGGTCTTCTAAAGCGCTTTTCGGATCAGGCAAATCAGGAGCTTCTGAAGGTGTTAAAAGCGACCGATTGCTTAATAAATGGTTTTTGAGTTTTTCCAGATGCTCAAAGGTGCCGCCCAAACGGAAGAAGGGCATGAGATTTTCCACGGGGCGGCTCAGCGACTTTTTCAGCCAGTTTTGCCAGGCCTCATCCTCCAGGGCATCGCTTTGCACCTGATCCAGCACAGTGAATTGCGGGTCCACACCCACTTCCACCGGATATTCCCGAAGCAAGGATGAGCAAAAAGAATGAATGGTCGAAACCGATGCCTGTTCCAAATCTTTAATGGCCCGGCGCAGTAATCTTTCACGTTCTTTTTGATCAGCCGGAGACAACTTTTTAAAGCTGTCGGAATCAAATTCTTTTTCTAATCTCAAACGCAGACGTTCGACCAGTTCCCCGGCGGCTTTATCCGTAAAGGTAATGGCCGCGATACGGGCTAGCGGAGTTCCTTTTTCGAGCAGTAGCGCGGCCAGACGGTCGATGAGAAGTGTCGTTTTACCCGTACCGGCGCCTGCGTCTACCGCGAAGGAAGCATCGAGTTCAGAAACAATTTTTTGACGGGCCGATTGGTCGGAGATCATGGCAGCTCCTCCAACCGGTAATAGGCCTTAACCTTTTGATCTTCTTTTTTACGCTTGCCCCGGTCTTCCATGCCCGTGCCGCAAAGTTTGCGGTAGTCGCAATGCTCGCAGGCTGTTCCCACTGAGGGGAAAAGTCCCTGAGCCACGCCGTCCGCCACCGTGGTCAACACCTGGTTTAGAATCGGTTTCACCTCGCCCACCGCCTCAGGGTCGAAAGCCACTTTTTTATAATCCCCCCGGCGGGTCATAAAGTCATAGAGAGCCTGCTTGGAAATTTTTTCGGGATAAAGATGACGCAGCGCCCAAAGATAAAAGGGCAATTGTAGTTTAGTGCCCGCCTTCACGCTGTTCTTCGGGGATTGAGAGGAAGTGCCCGTTTTATAATCCACCACCCGAAGGGCTTTTTCATTCGCGGAAATGTCCACCCGGTCCATCCGGCCCTGCAGTTTCAGTTTTTGGCCGTTGCCCAGTTCAAAGACCACCTCGTTGCCCTTCTCACCGAAAGCCACCTCAAAAGCGAAAGGCGTCCAATCTGGATCCACCAGCACGTCTTTGATGACCCCTTGAAGGTCGGAAGTCATTTCCTCTTTTTCCCAATGCCACAATCCCGGCGCGCCGGGTACCCCATTCTTTTCAAACTGGCGGAAAGCTTTTTGGGTTTCTTCTTCCAAAACTTGTAATCCTTGAGCGACGTCTCTTTGGGCAGCCCATTCTTCTTTGACCCCTCGACTCAGGGTATTTTCCAAAATATCGTGAATCAAATTGCCTCGGTCCGAGGCTTGAAGCTGAAGAATTTTTTCAGGGTCCGGATAAACCGTCAGGTGCAGAACATAGCGGTAAAAGTAGCGTAGAGGGCAGGCCGCGAAAGTTTCCAGCCGCGAGGCGGAGATAGAACTGCCATCCAACCCGTGGTTCTCAGCTAACGCCGTCAAAGCCGCGGCGTTGGTCACCATGCCATCATGAGCCGTAAAGAAAGGAAGGGCCTGCCGGTTTTTCAAAAGCTCTTTACCCTCAAAATAAAAGGGTATATCCCGGGTGACGGCTAAAGCGGACGAATGATTACCCTGACGGGCTTGGCTAACCGACGTGAGCAGCGTTTCCACTGGATTACCGCAAGACGCTAAATCCGGTTTAACCCAGTCATTGACCGTCACCACCTTCACCAGGTTCTCGGCGTCGCCTAAGCGGCTGACCCGGCGGTTTAAAACCGCTTCAGCGGACTCGAACAGGTAAATGGACGGCGTGCGGGGCGAACCGGTGGAAGGATTCAAGTGCGGTGCTGTGAGAATGAGGGACTTTTGGGCGCTGCGCACCGCGAGAAGAAACAACATCCGCTCTTCCAGCGCGCTCGCCTGCTTGAGCGCGATTTGTTCCTCTACCCGGTCGGTGATGAGAAGTCTTTCCTCGTCGAGCAAAAGAGGGTCCTGGCGCACTAAACGGGGAACAAATTTTTCAACCAGCCCCGGTAATACCGCCACTTCAAAAGACACCCCCCGGGCCTGCATGAGGTCCACTACCTGGGCTCCGCCTTTTTCCAGCTGGCGGGCAGCGCTTTGCTTTTGCTCCAGCATGGCGCTGAGCAATTCTTTAAGATCATCCGCGGTCAGATTTAATTTAAAAGACGCGCTCAAGAGCGACAAAGACTCCAAGACCGCCGCCACTTCTTTGCGTTGGTCGGAGACTTGAAGAAATTTTTCTAAAAAGATTTTGAGCAGCGAGACCTGCCCGCCCCAGCCTTTTTCTTTGAGGAACTGAGCGCGGGCGTTAAAAAGACGGCCCAGCGCTTTTTCAAAAGCCATGGAAGCCTGCAGGGCTTCCGACGCGGGCGAATCTTCATCCTCTTCAGCATTGTGTCTTTGTTTTTGCTCGCGCCAGGCCAGAAGCCGGGCGATCCATTCTTGCTCCCCCTCGACGACCCTGGCCTCACGGCTGATCACATCCCAGGAAGAGGGATTCCAGTCCTCCGCGCCCAGGTCAAACCCTTCGGGGTTCAAGCAGGGACAAGAAAGTAAATTGATGGTGGTATCCCGCGAAAAATCGCCTGTAAAACCGTCGAGCAGTAAGAGCAGGGCTTTCGCCTCAGTAGATTCGAGCAAAGGAGCCGGCAGACTTTTAGACAGCGGAACACCCTCGGTTTGAAAAGCGTGAGGCATGAGTTTGCGATAAGTAGCCGTCTCTCTTAAAACGACCGCGCAGTCCGAGAGAAAAACATTCTGCCGGTCCGCTTCCTGCAGCAGCACCCGGGCGATCTCCTGCGCTTCTCGCGGCTCTCCCGGGCAAAGAATAATTTGGCAGTCCGTAGAGGCCTCTACCGTTAATACATCGGACGAAGCGGAGTCTTGAAAGAGTTTCTCTTGCAAACGTTGGCGCGGGCTTTGCCCCAACGAGACCCAACGGCTTTCTTTTTGAACTTTGCCCAAACTTTTGGCCCATTGAACAAAAGGTTTGGCATATTCAAAAACTGGGCTCTCTTCATAGGGAATAAACCAATGGCTCTCGCCCGCCGCGCTGAGGTGGCCCAACACTTTCTTTTGCACCGCTGAGGCGTCATAAAATCCATAAACCCAAACCACTCCCTGACTCACCGGGCTCTCAAGAACTTTAAAGTAAGTATCTTCCCGGTCCAGCCAGCGGCCTTTCTTTTTCCAATCCTCGTAAGCCTTGAATAACCCGGCGAATTCTTTGAGTTTGGAACCCAGCCTGGTTTGTTTGGCTTTGGTCAGCCGGGCGGCGTGAGCTGTTAAACTTTCGGCGGTATAGAGGCCTTCTTTTAATTCACTGAGAGTGGCCCGCAGGGCGTGATAAAAGCCCGGCGTCTGACTGACCGAACCGAAGGAACGGCTTTTGGCGAGCAGAGACTTCGTCGCTTCTTTAAGAACAAGGGGAACGAGCACATCGGGCAGATTTTGAAAATCTTCCGTGACCGCTTTTTCTTCCGCGATGGCTTCCATGTAATGGCGGAGCGTGTGCACTTCGAGATTAAAAAGATTCTGCCCCTTTTCGGTGAGAACCTTTCGTAAGTGGCCCACCAGCAGAAAATTGGGAACGAGAACCGTGACCTTCTCAAATGGGTTCTTTTGGCGGAAAGCCTGGAAGCTTTGGAGCAGTTGTTCTTCCAAAAAAGGCTGATAGGGACCCAAATAAAGGGAAAAACTCACGAAATATTCCTTCTCAGAAGAACGGGGGTTTCATTCACGATGGGTCATTATTATAATCAGTTTCTCGCTGGTGAAGAAACTTTCACCGGTCATTAAAGGACTCGAAATGCCTCGTGAAATTCAAATCGCTAACGCCGCCGGATTTTGCTTCGGCGTAAAAAAAGCCATCCAAAAAGCCGAAACGCTGGAGAAGGCCTTTATCTTCGGTTCTCTTATTCATAACCCGCAGGAAGTCGCCCGTTTAGCTTCTCTTAATAAGAAGATCGTTCATAAGCTGGAAGACGTGGAAGACAACCGGGTGGTCATTACGGCCCACGGTTTAGATATCAATGTCATCGGCCAGATGAAGCAAAAGGGGTTGGAGATTGTGGATACCACCTGTCCACTGGTGACCAAGATTTATAACGAGGGCCTCAAGCTGGAATCACAGGGCTTACAGATTGTCATTGTCGGCGACCCCAAACACGTAGAAGTCAAAGGTATCGCCAGCCGCATGAAGAATCCCATCATTATTTATCACGAAGAAGACCTCGTGAACGTGCCTGAAGGCGCTAAGGTCGGCGTGGTCTGCCAAAGTACCCTTTTAATGGAAAAGTTCGACAAGTTCGTGAATCTACTCAAAGCCCGCTGTGCTGAAGTTATCCCGGTCAATACCATCTGCAAACCCACTAAAGACCGCCAGACTTCCGCCGCCGCCCTCTCTAAACAAATGGAAATCATGATTGTTATTGGGGGCCGCAACTCCAGCAATACCCATAAGCTCGCGGATACCTGCAAAATGAACCTGCCGAATGATACTTACCACATTGAAACAGCCCAGGAAATGGAATCCAAATGGTTCGAGGGCAAAACCAAGGTGGGCATCACCGCCGGCGCTTCTACCCCGGATTATTTAATTGAAGAAGTGATCGCTAAGATCCGTACCTACGATGAGCTGGTGCCTGTTTCTTAACACCGGCCTTGAGGGCTGATCCCCGCTTAACTAAAATTTTCACCCTAAAATAAAAAAGCCCGCGTCCCCAAAGGGAGCGGGCTTTTACACATCAGTCGATCAGAAGTAATCGATCGGCAATTTGGCGCGCGGTTTCGCGTGCTTTTGATACTTACCGGTTTCGCTGGCAAGGCCACGGGCGTTTTTCACTTCGGCGTCCGAAACCGTCTTATGCACTTCAAAATCTTGCTGGGGATAGATTAAATCTGGATCTTGAATCTTGTCGCGGTTGGACTTGAAGAGCAAAGGCCATTGGAAAGAATCGCCATAAACGCTGGAGCGGCCGGCAATATCCCAAAGAGTGTCATGCGGCTTCACCGTATAGTGAATAACCTTGTCTTGAACCGGAGCTTCCGTGGGTTCTGTTTTCGTTTCAACCTTTTTGGCACCGCAGCTGACTAACAAAGCGGAACCCAAAAATAAGGCGGAAATAAAGAGAAGTGACTTTTTCATAGCGTAGCTCCTTAAAAGATGGCTTTAGTTTTATCCCGATTGATGACAAAACGCAATGCTTCTCGGCACTTATCTTAACCATAGTATTTTTGATACCACACGAAAAGGAGCCTCAAAATAGGGGTTTCATCGCCAAGTAAAACGTCTTTCCCACTCTTCTATAAATTTAACTTTAGCCCCCAAATTCACAGTGATAATCTAGAAGTACGAAGAATTACTAACAACCCACTTTTGTCCGCTTGAAATACGGCTCGAATCCTTACCGAGGAGACCTATGGAGCATTTTCAAGCCCCACCTATACCTGACTCTCAAAAAAAGTTCATGTCGCAATTAGCGCACGATTTTCGCGCGGCGATCAGCTATGTGTCCTTCTATCCCGTAAACAGTTCCTTTGTGACCCAATCCGTTCAAAAACTGCATAAAGATTTTCAAAAAATACTCCACTACGTACAGCCTTTGTACATTCACCTGGAGGATGAAAAAATCTTCATCAATGATTTCGCCCTGTCGCCTTTGGATGATGTGCTGCGCCTTTTTCAAAACCGCGACATTCACGGCGTGGAAATTATGAAGGATATTTCTCTTCAGGAACTCACCGCGTGGCTGCAGGTCATTACTTTCCCCTTTGATGAAAACATTCAAAGTTTTGAGCAAAATAAAAAAACTAATATTAGACCTTTCAATAAAAAAACTGCCGAACCAATGGCTGAGGTTGAAGAGCTTTTAGATATTTCAGAAGACTCTTTGCGGGGTTCGTCCACGCTGGATAGCACGCGGACGATTGAACCCGCGGACGCTTCAGGACAAAATCATCAGGCTTTACTGGGCTTTGTGGCGGAGGCCTGGCAGTTTTCTCAAATTCAACGGCGAACCCTGGGCGCCACCACCGAAATGTCCCATCTCTTAGAGACTTTCGATCAGCTTTTTAACCGTTTACTGGATCGCATGGAAAAGTCATCGCCTGACTTTAAGAATATTTGCGCCTGGTTTAAAAACCCAACCGGCGACTTCTTGGCTGAAGGCGCGGCCACTTCCATGTATCCCTTATTAGAGATCGCGGTTAGAAACGGCTGGCCTTCCGTGTTGTTTGACCCCGCTACTGAGGGTTTGGTGAATGACTGCCTCACCCATTGGGGCAATAACAATCAACAGGACCTCATTGAGAAGACGGTCTTCTCACTCGCCGACGGCCTTCGCGGCAATCCCATGGAACGCCAATTGGCGCTGACCCACTTAATGGACGCCCGCCCCTGGGTGAAAAACGCCAAATTGGTTGAAAAAGTTTTAGACCAACTCAATGCTTTGATTGCGGCGGAAGTTTATCCCGGCACTTACCAAAGCGCTTTGCTTCTATCCTGGGACTTGGTAGAAGCGGCTTTGGACTTAAACATTGAACAGCCTGTGCTGACGCTTTTAGCGACATTGCATTTTCAAGCTGATGACGAGGTCACAAATTTTCCAGAGTGCTCTTCCATTGCCCGCCACTGGCTTTATGAGCGTTCCACGCCCGAATTGATCCGCCGGTTGGTCAACTGCGCTTATAAAGCGGGAAAGCTGCATCACTTCCCCCTGTTAGGCGAAATGGCGGGACCTATTTTGCTCGAAGACTTTTTTGAGGCTTCTGCCGAACAAAAAGCAGACTCTCTCAATTTACTTTTTGAAATGAGAGAGTCGGTCTGCTCCGCCCTGGTGGAATGGCTGGCCGCCGCCGAAGAGGAAAAAGTTCCTTCTATTTTCCCTATACTGCGCCGCTGCGGCCTGGACGCGCCTTTAGCGCTTCAGCTTTCTTCCTGGATCGCCAAGGGAAGCCCATCGCTCAAAACCGATTTGATTGGGATCATTTCTGAGTTGAATGAACCCATTGGAGCACTGGCTCTCCGGTCCGCGTTATTAGACCAATCGGAAGAAATCGCGGTGCAGGCTGTGCTGGTCATCGGCAAAATTCATTTCACACCGGCCGCATCCATGCTGCTGAGAACGATCAAGTTAAGAGAAAATTACCCCCATACGACCGAGGCCTTTGTGGCCGCGGTCTGCCAAACCCTGGGGCAGTTGGGTCGTCCCGAGTCAATTATTTTTTTAGAGGACATCGCCAAGAAAAAATCTCTTCTGAGAGGCAAAAACTTCTCCGATGAGACTCGAATGAAAGCCATCGAAAGTCTAGCGATGATTGATCAGCCCGAATCCTGGCGGTTCCTTCATGATTTGCAAAAAGAGGATAATCCGGCTTTGAAAGAAATTTTAAACAGGCTGATGAGCTCTCAAACCCGGGTGGGTTAAAACAGTTTGAGCTGATCGTCCGATACGGCTTTGGTTTTTTTGCGGGAAGGGATCGCGGTTCCAAACACTGCCGCTGTAGCTGCCACGCTCGGCGCCACTGCCGCGACTTCCGCTGCTGGAACTTCCGTATTCACCACTATCGGCGCCGCGGGCTCGGGCCGCTCTTCCTCTTCTTCATAATTCTTATCTTTGCTTTTCACCCATGCCTTGCCGTCCGCGCAAACCGTTAAAAACTCGCACCATTTACAAAGGATGCTGGTCTTGGTGGGATAGCTTTGGGCTTTCTCAATGGTCTCGATCTTGGCGATGTACTTTTGTTTAAGCCAGTCAATTTCTTTAGGATTTCTTTCGCCGATGACCTGATCTTTTTCAAAAGCCACGAAATGCCAGAGCAGCTTGTATTTTTCTTTAGCGCCAAATTTGGGATTCTGAATGAGCCCCGCTTGATAAAGTGCCAACTGGTCTTCGCCCCGCGCGTCTTCTTCGGACATTTTGCGGGCACTGGTTTTATAGTCATGAATCCAAAGAGTTCCGTCATCATCCCGGCCCAGACGGTCGATAAAACCCTGCATTTTAAACTCGCCCTTGGGGTCCAAATTAAAAGCGACTTTTAATTCAATGCCTTCGGTCTTGTCCTGATCAAACGGCTGATATTGGTGGTAGTAGTTCTCTACGAACAGTTGGCCTTTATGAAAATAATCTTCAACAGTTTGGCCGGCTTTAGCGATACGCAGAGTGTCGTTAAAATTACGGTCTTTTTGCTTTTGAAGCGATTGCTGCCAATGCTTTTCCCAGTGCTGGTTAAAGTAAGTCACCAGCTCATTCACGGTCGGAACTTTGTGATTCACCTGTTCATAAAGATATTCCATGGTCTCGTGAAAACGGGAACCCAAAAATAGCTCGATACCCTCAGCCACGGGCGAGGGCCTGCGTTCGATGTAGCGGAATTGGAATTGGGCGGGGCAGGTGAAGTAAGTGTTAATGCGGGAGTAAGAGTAAATCGTCATGCGGCGATTATAGCCACCACCCTTGACGGTAGAAACCTTTTTTCCCATTTATTTAATCAACCGCGACTAAAATAAGCTTCACGTTTAACTCATCAGGAGAATTCACATGGCCCTTTTAACCGCTCAATCGATTCCGCATAACTATCCCCGGCGCTATTTATCCGCCCAAACCAATCTAGGCGACTGGGCTGTAGTGGAACCCATTCTCAATGATTTACAAAACAGAAATATTCAATCCAAAGCCGATTTGGAAAAATGGATCGAAAACCTGAATGAGCTGGAGCAAGCTCTGGGTGAAGAAGGCTCCATCCGTTATGTGCGCATGACCTGCAATACGGATAACCCCCAAATTGAGAAGGATTACCTGGATTTTCTGGAGAAAATCGGCGAACCCAGCAAACCCCTCTTCTTCGCCTTGATGAAGAAATACTGGGAGTCTCCCTACCGTAAACAGCTCAACGAGAAGGATTTCTTTCTTTATGACCGCTCAGTGGAAAACCAGCTCTCTCTTTACCGCGAGGAAAACATTCCGCTTGAGACTGAACTGGAAAAACTTTCCCAGCAATATCAAAAACTCAGCGGTTCCATGATGGTGCAATACGAGGGAAAAGAACAAACGCTTCAACAAATGGGCCGTTACTTGGAATCCACCGACCGCAAAAAACGGGAAGAAGCCTGGAAGCTCACCTCCGAACGCCGTTTGCAGGACAAAGATAAGTTTGAGGATCTCTTTGACGCGATGCTAAAAATACGGGTTCAGATCGCCAAGAACGCCGGCTTTGATAACTATCGGGATTACATGTTCCGCCGAAAAGAACGATTCGATTACAGCGCTAAAGACTGCGAAGCCTTTCACGACAGCGCCGAAAAGACGATTAAACCTCTGGTTCATGCCATGCAAAAGAAACGCATGAAGTTGATGGGTTTATCAGAGCTCAAACCCTGGGATATGTCAGTGGATCCCACCGGCTTAGCGCCCTTAAAGCCTTTTGAAAATGTGGAGAAGCTGATCTCTGGCTGCGAAAGTATTTTGGGCCAGGTCGATCCCGAGTTCGGCCAAAATTTTAAGCAGATGAAAGACCTGGGTCTTTTGGATTTGGAATCCCGCAAGGGCAAAGCTCCCGGAGGATATCAAACCGATTTAGAAGAAGCCCGCATCCCTTTTATTTTCGCCAACAGTGTGGGAATGGATCATGACGTCCGCACGCTTCTGCATGAGGGCGGCCATGCTATGCACAGCTTTGCCTGGAAAAATGTTCCCTTCTATCCTTATCGCCACGCTCCCATGGAATTTTGCGAGGTCGCTTCCATGAGCATGGAACTGATGGCGGATCCTTACTTATCAGTTTTCTATCCTAACCCGAAAGACTCTGCCCGTTCGATCATCCAGCACTTAGAAGGAGTCATTACCCTTTTGCCCTGGATCGCTACCATTGACGCTTTCCAGCATTGGATTTACACCCATCCCCATCACACCCGTCAGGAACGTTTTGACTATTGGGTAAGCTTGAGAAAACGCCTGGGCGGTCTTGAGGATTGGACCGGGTTTGAGGATGTCCGCGCCAGCCTGTGGCACCGCCAGCTTCACATTTTCGAAGTGCCCTTTTATTACATCGAGTACGCCATCGCTCAATTAGGTGCACTTCAGGTGTGGAAAAACTTCCGCAAGAACAAAGCCGAGGGCGTTCGCTTATATAAACAGGGCTTAGCGGTGGGCGGCAGTAAAACCCTGCCGGAAATTTTTGAGTCCGCCGGTATTCATTTTGATTTTAGTTTGAAAATGATTCAGCCCCTCATGGATGAGGTGGCGAAAGAATTGGAACAGCAGGAAAAGGCTAGTTGAACGCCAGTTTCAGTTCCATCTGGCCTGGGCCCACACCCACCGTCATATCTTTAGGCGTATAAACCACCGCGTTGCCGATGATAATGCCCAGTGCCGCGCCCGCGATCGTGTCGGATAAGTAATGATGATACCCCGCGATGCGCGCCGCCGCCGTTACTGTTCCCAGCCCATAAGCCAAAGCGCCCGCACCCCAACCCCAATACTTTTGAACTACTGGCGCGAAACAAAAAGCCGTAATGGTGTGACCAGATGGGAAAGATTGGTTGTTCGATCCATCAGGCCTTTCCCGGCCCACCGCGTATTTAAGTCCTGTGGCTAGGATCGTCGCCGTAATTAAAGATTCACTGGCGTCACGGCCAAATTCCTGAAGCCGAAGATTGTTAGTAAAAGCGCCAAGAGACCAGCTTCCCACCGCGCCCAAACCTTCTACCCAGCCTTCGCCGTAAAAATTGCCGAAATCATAAAGCGAGTGATTGCTCCAGTTATTCAAACTGCCCGCCAGACTGTTTTGGCTGTCCAGAACCGCCCAATCGAAAGCGGTAGCAGCGGTACCTATGGCGAAAGGCGCTATGTTTTCAGTGATGAATAAGTGCGGAAGATCATTAACTAATTTGACGGGAAAGTGAGCGAGAGAGGTATCGCTATCCGGAGATTTCCAGTCTTGAGAATAAACAGGCCCGCTTCCCCATAAACCAATACAGAGAAGCGCCGCGCTAAGAAAGCGTCTTAACAATTGTTATCGTTGGCGGCTTTAGGCTGCCACTTTTGGAAAGCCCATACGCCCACACCAATACCGAGAATGGTGAAAATCGCGAATACTTTGCCTTCGCCCAGTTGAGTCAAAACCGTACCCGGACAGGTTCCCGCTAAAGCCCAACCCGCGCCAAAAAGAAAAGCGCCGATCAAACGGCTGGGTTCAAACGCGACCGGTTCCCAATCCAGCGCTTTACCGGAAAGAGTAGGCTTCTTAAAACGATGGGTTAAAAACAGTCCCGCCGCGACTACCAGAATAGCCACGCCGATCACCCCATAAAGTTGAAACTCTTTAAACATGAACATATCAATAATGCTGTCGTAATCCGTAGCGCGGGCTTTCGAGAGGAAATACCCGAATAAAACGCCAAAAAGAACATAAGCCAAAAGGGATCCGGTCGATAAAGCGGTCGAAACTTTTTTCTTTTTAGCCACGACGACCATCTCGATGGATTTTCTGGGCGTCTTAGAAGTTTTGCGTGTGATAGCCATTACATCACCGCCTTAAAAAGAATATTGGTAACGATCACACCCGCCGCGATAAAAGCCAGCGTCGCCAGGATGGACATCTTGCTGCCTAAGGCCACGCCCATAATGCTGTTGCCGCTGGTGCAGCCGCCCGCCCAACGGGCGCCAAAGCCAATCAGAATACCGCTGAGAAAAAGCCAACCCGCTTTCAGCCAAATCGAACCATAAACCAAAGCGTCCAAACGGCCATAGGTCAAAGTCCAGCTCCAGGCGCCTATGGTGGCCAGAACACCGCCTAGGGGCAGGCCCAGGATGAACCAAATTTTCCAGCTGGAGGAAGCTGAACTTGTCACGATAGAGCAGGCGTCCACGAATCCACCGGTCACACCCAGACGTTTGCCCATAAACCAGGCCAAAGCCAGCGCGGTCAGTCCAATACCTACGCCCGCTACCGCCCAATGCCAGGTATTAGCGAAAAGATTTAAATAAACCTGATGAAAAAAATTCATACCGCCTCCTTCGAATCATGCGTCTTTATTGTACTCAACCGCTTTTACAGGATGATGAAAAAGTCTAAAGACCACTTTTTACCCTGTTAGAAGTTGAAGTCCCCGAATTTCTTGCCGGTGACCCTTTCAAAGGCTTCCACGTATTTTTCACGGGTTTTGTGGATGATTTCTTCCGGCAAAACTGGTCCCGGCGGGGTCTTGTCCCAATCCTTAAGCGTTTCCAGGTAATCCCGGAGGAACTGCTTATCAAAGCTCGGCTGCGAAACGCCTTCTTTATACAGGGCTTTGGGCCAAAAGCGGGAGGAGTCCGGCGTCATCACTTCATCGATCAGGATGAGCTTGCCGTCTAAGAGGCCGAACTCGAACTTGGTATCCGCCACAATGATGCCCTTGGCGTCCGCCACGTCGCGGCCCTTCTTATAGATAGCTAAGCTGACGTCTTTTACTTTTTCCGCTAAGGCGTCGTCTTTCAAAATTTTCTTCATCTCATCGAACGAGATGTTAATGTCATGGCCTTCTTCCGCTTTAGTCGAGGGCGTGAAGATCGGCTCCGCGATACGCGAGGACTCAATCAATCCCTTAGGCAGTTCAATACCGCAAACCTTGCCGGTCTTTTGATATTCCTTCAGTCCCGAGCCGGTCAAATAACCGCGAACAATACATTCAGCCGGAAGAGGATTCGCTTTTTTGACGATCATGGAACGATTGACGAGCTGGTCTTTCACTTTTTGAAAGGGTTCCGGCAGGGTGGAAACATCCGTTGAGATCACGTGATTGGGAATAATGCTTTCCACTTGTTTAAACCAATAAGCGGAAATTTGGTTGAGCACCACACCTTTATCCGGAATGCCGTTAGGCATGATGACGTCAAACGCGGAGATGCGGTCGGTGACCACAATGAGTAGTTTGTCACCCAGGTCATAAATATCCCGAACTTTACCCCGCTTGGGGGCCGGTACACCGGGTACATTGGTTTGAAGGACAACGTTGGACATGAATCTCTCCTAGCTTTGGTGTGTTTTCAGCCAATTCACCTATGGGTCAACGCTTCGGTGAACCAAGGAGCATATCCTAAACGATTCCCTTAACGCCAAACCAGAACTTTAAATTTTTTAGTGATGGGGACACCCAGAGAGAAAACCTTCACTCTAACGTAATAAACTCCGTTGGCGGCCTGTATACCCGCCTTGTCTTTCAAATCCCAAGAAATCGACCCGCTTCCCGCTAATGTCTTGCTTCCGCTATATATTTTTCGGAAAGCCAGCGTAAAAACGTCCCAATAGACCTGTGTATTGGATGGACCGGTGACATCAAAATAAACCGGACCCCGCGAGGGATTGGGATAAGGCATGCTAATACTAACCGCCGAAGAACCCGTGGTGGGTGTAGGGCTATTGGTGGTCGTGGATGTGGATGTAATGGTTGGAGTACTGGTAATTGTCGGCGTATCCGTAATGGTAAATGTCTTTGTCGGCGTCAAAGTCGGCGTAAGGGTATCGGTTTGAGTGACCGTATAAGTCGCTGTGTAAGTAAAAGTGATTGTCGCTGTGTTTGTCACGGTATAAGTGGCGGTTACTGTGGCTGAATGAGTCGCGGTTGAGGTCGAAGTATAGGTGGACGTTTTTGTGGCCGTGTTGGTAGATGTGTTAGTGGCCGTCACAGTCCCAGTATTGGTCGAAGTATTGGTCGGGGTATAAGTTGCTGTTGTGGTAACTGTATTGGTAAAGGTATTAGTTGAAGTAATAGTAGCGGTATTCGTCGAAGTTTCGGTAGAAGTAACCGTAGCTGTATTAGTAGGTGTTGAAGTTGAAGTATACGTGGCGGTTACCGTAGCGCTGTTGGTAGGGCTATTAGTGGTTGTAACCGTGGCCGTATTCGTCACGGTTTGTGTACAAGTAATTGTAGCTGTATTCGTCGCGGTGCTGGTGATGACGGAAGTGGCCGTCGGCGTTGGAGTTAGGGTATATACACAGGGGCCGGCCACATAACCCGTGCCATTATTGTGATACACAATCAGATTGTACGAAGTGCCCTGAAAATTTCCACCAACGACATCAGGCTTCCCATCGTTATCGTAGTCTGCCCAAGCCACTGGGCCGCCTGTCGCCGAGGGTCCGGCAATGGTCACAAAGGATCCTCCGCCGTTGTTATGAACAATCGTAAAATTTCTGGGCGCCCAGTCGCTGATCGCATAATCCGCAAGCCCGTCCCCGTCATAGTCAGTCGCCCGCACAAACTGGGAATCGTCTGTTCCCCCCGCATAGGAAGGAAAGGTGTTGCCGCCCGCGTTGCGGAATATGGTGACGTACTCGGCCTCGATCAGATCCAAGAAGCCGTCTCCGTTGAAATCTTTCCAATCCACATCGGAATTGTTGTTCCACGGAAGCGTGGCGACCTTTGTGGGCAGTGAGGTTCCATTTCCCTTCCAGATGATGCTTCCGTATCCAGTCACACCTTCGAAGAGATCGAGATAGCCGTCTTTGTCATAGTCCGCGAATTTCGTGGAAGCGGCGTTACCCGATGTGGTCACGATTCCCGCGTCGCTAAAAGACCCGCCGCCGTCATTATGAAAAAACCTGACACCCGACGCGGATAAGCTATTGATGATCAGGTCAAGCTTCCCATCATTGTCGTAATCGCCGAAATCAATCCCCGTGCTGTATTCAGCATAGGGTTCGCTCCAGGCGACGTGAAAGTTGAAACCTCCATCGTTGTGATAAATCCGGGAAGGTATTCCGCTGTAATTCGACACCGCGAAGTCGATAAGACCATCTCCGTCATAATCTCCTACAGCGACCGCCGTACAGCGGTCCGATTGAGTGGAAGTGAACATGAGGGTAAACGTTCCATCCCCGTTATTGCGGTAGATTCGCACGCAGCTACCAGGTTGGTTGTTGACGGCAATGATGTCCGGCTTGCAATCGTTATTGAAGTCCGCCCAGGCAATGCCCCGGTTGTCATCACCCGTGGGACCTGTCCAACCAACGCTAAAGGCCGCCTGTACCAGGCGGGCATCCAAAAGAACGAGAGCTAACATGAAGAAGGAGATGCCGACTCCGCGTAAAAGAAAATAAAGTGGTTTCATGGGAATAATAGCTTTTTGCCGGAAGGCGGAAGAATTGCGGTTATCTTTCCGGTCGACGCGTCAAACTGGAATCCCGAGACCATGTCTTGTGGATCTGTCATCATCACCCACGAATTGTCGCGTTTATAACGGAAGGTATAAATCAGGATTAACTGAGGATCGGCGGCGAAAATAATCCGTCCCGTTTGATCTCGTCTTAAGGAAAGTTTGTTCGTTTGCCCGATAGTTTGGGGATCGACCTGACCATTGAGGCCGATAAAGATGAGAGAGCCGTCTGTCATCGACAACTGAAGACGACCGTCCGACAGAAGTTTCCAGGAACCGTTAAAACTTTGATCAGAAATAGAATATGACTCGGAGTTAGCCCCAAAGGAATAAATAGTTGGGAGAAAAAATACCGAAATAATAAATATTTTAAAAATGAATATACGAAACCACTGATTCATTGCGGAAAGTATATCCGCAGTTCGAGGGTCCTTCAACAACGCGGAAATGGCCTAGGTTCTCGATTTTGCCTATTAGAAACCTATAAAAACCTTGATGCTGGTTTTTTTAACTCTTCTGCGCTTTCAACCAATCCACATACTTTTTAACACCATCCTCAATGGAAAGGAACGGCTCGTTGTAGCCCGCCTTCTTCATCTTGGTCATATCCGCTTCGGTAAAGTACTGATAACCCTTGCGGAATTTTTCTGGTGTGTCCATCCACTCAATATTCGTTTCTTTGCCGATAGCTTTAAACAAAGCGTTCGCCAAATCCACAAAGGTCCGGGCCCGGCCCGTGCCGCAGTTATAGATGCCTGAGGGCGGGTTTTTCTCGAGGCAGAACAGAACCAGCTTCACGATATCGTCCACAAAAATAAAATCGCGTTTTTGTTCGCCGTCTCTAATACCTTCTTTGTGGGAACGGAACAGGCTCATCTTGCTGGTAGTAGCGATTTGATGGAAGCCGTGAAAAATCGGCGAAGCCATACGGCCCTTGTGATTCTCATCCATACCGTAAACGTTGAAGAATTTCAAACCGTACCAACGCGAGGGCACGGTTTTTTGCTCTAACGCCCACAAATCAAACTCATGCTTGCTTCGTCCATAAACATTCAGCGGTTTATAAAGAGGAATAGTGGAATGATCGTCCGAGTAGCCTTCCTCTCCCCGGCCATAAGTAGCGCCGCTCGAAGCGTAAATGAGGGGAACTTTATTTTCAGCGCACCATTTCCAGATAGCCTTGGTGTAATCGGTGTTCATCTTCCACATATAAGCTTCATCGTGATTGCCGGTGTCGGTGCAGGCGCCCAAGTGGATGATGGCAGTGACGCCTTTCATCTGGGGAAGCTGCTCGATAAATTTTTCACGGTCAATAAAAGGCAGGCCTTCCAATCCCTTCACACAGCCGCGGGTTTTGGCGTATTCCGCCTTATCGACTAGGATGAGGTTCTTTTGACCTTTCGCTAAAAGGGTATGCGCTACCCGGGCGGCGATAAAACCGTAAGCTCCTGTGACAACGATGCTCATGTGCTTTCCTTAATCACTTAATAAAAGAGTGACGGCATTATAAACAACCGCATTTAAGAGTTGAACGCTTATTCGAGCGTTAACTTTTAGCGCTTGAGTTTTAAAGGCTTTCTCACAAACCCGAAGCGGGATGAGGGGCCCGGTTAATCGCAAAAGGCGCTAAGTCCACCCAAGGTCTTTCGCCGTTCACCAATTGCGCCATCACCTGGCCCGTTACGGCCGACAATGAAATACCGTGGGTATAGTGGCCGGTCGCGATCCAAACACCGTCTAGCCCCGTCACCGGTCCCAAATAAGGCCAGCCATCAATAGATCCGGGCCTTAAGCCTGCCCAGGTTTCCTCAATGAGATGTTGAGCTAACCCCGGCACTAACCGCACCGCGCCGGTCTTGAGTTTTTCCAATCCTTCGGGCGTGGTCGATTTATCAAAACCCACATCTTCCAAAGTGCTTCCCGCGTAAACATGACCATCCATGCGGGGGACCAGATAGGTAATCCCCGTGGAACTCGTGTGAAAAAGAATATGTTTAAGTTCTTTGGGTTGTCCGCGATACATCACCACCTGCCCGCGGTAAGGTTTGGAAATCAATTGAACGTTCAGCTTCTCCGCCAGAGGCGCCGACCAGGCCCCGGTGGCGATGACCACCCCATCCGCATCAATAATCCCTTTGTTGGTTCTTACACCTAAGAATTGTTTTCCCTTCAACAGAAAGTCATCCACCTGCTCAAACTCTCTCAGGTCCGCCTTAGCGTTTTGAAGCACTTTCAGAAGCGCCCGGCTGAGCGGCGGCGGATTCACCTGGCTCGTATGCTCAAAAGAGAATATCGATCGGACTTGGGAGGATAACTGCGGTTCTAAAGCCAAAGCCTTTTCAGGGGTCAGCCAACGGCCCGTAAGGCCGAAGGTTTTAAGATTAGTTTCCATCTGGCGGATGGAAGATTCCTCGGCTTCGGTAAAGGCAACATCGTAGCTGCCGCAATTTTGATATTCGGGATCAACGCCGCTGTCTTTTTTAAGTTGGGCAGTCCACTCGGGAAAAAGGTCGTAGGATTTTTTGCAAAGTTCAAAGAGAGCGCCGCCCACCCGGGCCACCGACCGCAGGTCTAAAAAACCCGCGCCCGCCCAGGAAGCTTCCTTGGCAAAAACACCCCGGTCGAGAACAATAGGAGTGATGCCCCGGCGTAAAAGCTGTTCGGCGATAGAAAGGCCGATCACGCCCCCGCCCACAATAATAATGCGACGACCCACGGTTTCTCCTTCAACTGGTTCAAAGAAAACTGATTATAGACTTCTCGAATGCCTAAAAAAGGCCCTAAAACAAAAAAGCCTTCTTCCCCCTGAGGGAAAGAAGGCTTTTGAGGTTTAAAACTTACTTAGCAGCAGGAACCGGCACGTTGACCGCGGGAGCGGGAGCAGCAGCGCCAGCCGCCGGAGGAGCAGCAGCAGGGGCAGCGGCAGCCGGAGCGGCGGCAGCAGCGCCCGTCTTCACGAAAGCGTAAGGACGGAGGGCCAAAATGAACCACTTCGCGCCACGCTGAGCCAAAGCGGCATAAACGTGAACCGACATGTCAGCGGCAGGGGTTCCATCAGCGTTCTTCACGCCAGAAACAGTTCCGGTCGCGTCCACCAAGGCAAAGCCCGGCAAAACGAAATGGAATTTGAAATCGTCCATCGTGTGAGTGCTTCCCTTCATCATGGCCAAATCGCCGGCAACAACCTTTTCGATCTCTTCACGGCCGGTAGCTTCTTGGCCGAAAGGATTGATGAGCGAGCCTTCTTTTAAGAAGTGCGAAGCGATCGCGGTAGCGTCGCCAGCGGCCCAAGCTTCAGAAAATTCTTTGAAGGTCTTCTTGATACCAGCTTCATCGCCGCCCTTGGCCTTTTTGGCCTTCGGAGCAGCGGCTTCAGCGGCAGGAGCAGCGTCAGCGGGTGCGGCAGCGACATCAGCAGCGGCCGGAGCGGCAGCGGCGGGAGCAGCAGCATCAGCGGCGAATACGGGTGAAACTAACAGCCCTAGCAGAACAGCAGCTAAAAATTTCTTCATCATTCTCTCCTTGAGTTTCCGGTGTCTTCCCAGACCTGATATGACAAACCGGATGCAGCGATATTATGCTTGGGGACCTGGAGCCCGTCAATCTTGGTAGGGGATATTTATTCTTCCCGCCGCAACCAGCTATACTCCCTTTAAATTCCTTCTCGAGGTTTCCCTTGCCTAAACAAACCCTCCGCTTAATTGTCCTTTTTTTACTTTTTCTGATGTCTCAAACAGCTTTTTCTTCGTCCTTTTTCACGGTGGAATGGCTCCAGGGCAAGGCCTGGTACAAAGCGCCCTCAGGTAAACCTTTTCTATCCATGGGCGTCAATCACATCGCGGATCAATCTTACCGGGCGCCCAACAACCATTATTACGATCCAGTTAAAAATCAATTTGGCGGCGACAAAGAAGCCTGGATGAAAAAGGTTTTGGAGCGCATGAAAAAATGGCACTTCAACACGATCGGCTGTTGGAGCGACGTTGATCTGGAAAAAAAGAAACTACCCTACACCCACCAGCTTTATATCGCCCGGGGCAATCCTTTTGAAACAGTTCTCTATTCGGTATTTACCGATGATTTTGAAAAGCAGGTCAAAGAAAAAGCCAAAGACGCGGCGGCTTTTAAAGATGACCCGAATCTGATCGGCTACTTTTTGGACAACGAATTGCCCTGGTGGGGCGATTATGGTTGGAAAACTGAAAATCAAAAAAGCCTTTTAGAGCGCTACGCCGCTATCGCTGTGGACAATCCCAATAAGGCGGCGTTGAAGAAATTCTTTGAAGACCGCTATACCAATGACATGGATCAATTCAACAACATCTGGCACACCACTTTGAAATCGTTCGACGAGATGGAAGCGCCTTTCACCCTGATCCCCCGCACTAAAAAACAAAAAGCCGATGCCGCGGCCTGGGCGGGCGTCGTCGCCGAACGTTATTTTTCCGTCACTACTCAAGCGTTAAAAGAAGTCGACCCCAACCATTTAATTTTAGGCGTTCGCTTTGCCGGTGAAGTGCCCTGGGAAGTCGTGGAAGCTTGCGGTAAATATTGCGATGTGGTCTCGGTTAATTTTTACGCCAGGTCCGGCGATTTAGATCAAAAACTAATGGATAACATCTACGCCAAAACTAAAAGACCCCTGATGATCACTGAATACTCCTTCAGTGCCGATGAAAACCAAAGCGGCGACCCTAATAAGGGGGGCGCCGATGTGCGTGTGCCCAAACAAAGCGACCGCGTGGAGCATTTAGACCGTTACGCGCATCAAGCGTTAAACCTTCCCTATATAGTGGGCCTCCACTGGTTTGAATGGGCGGATGAATCCCCTGAGGGCCGGTTTGACGGTGAAAGCTGTAACTATGGTTTAGTGGATATTCACGACGGTGAATATAAGCTGCTGACTCAAAAACACACCGCTATCAACTTGTTGGCCGATGATTTACATAAGAGCGCGACCTCACCACTCCCAGCAGATTTTGCCCCGCCTGCGGAAGTTCAATACCGCCAGGCAGACCCGAGTGTGAAAGTCGCAGGCCATCGCGACTTCTTTAAAGTCGAAGACTCCGCTCCTGTAACGCTATGGGGCGACGACGCCCATAACGGGACCACCCAACTTGATCTTTCCACCGGTTATTTGACCGTGGACTTCAACTCAGGCACGGGTTGGGGCTGCGGGTTAAGCTGTCATTCCAATATCCCGCCTTATGCGGGAAAAGACGCGGTGGACTTAACTGGATACAACCTGATTCAGTTTGAAGCCTTCGCGCCCTTGGGGCTGAACTTTGAGGTTTTCTTAAACGAAAGCGGAGCGGCGGACCTGACTCAGGCGGTCAACGGTGCAGACGGTGAGTCTTACGCTTTCCCCTCCATGACGGGTACAGGCCATTGGCAGACCTATCAAATTAATCTGGGTGATTTAGAACTGCGGCAAGTCTTCGGCAATCAAAAAGGAAATCACATTTTGGATTTACAGGGCCTTTCCACCGTAGACTTTTTTATTCCGGGTAATCAAGGCACAGGCCGAATCATCTTTAAGAACATTCAATTTAAGGTCAAATAGGCCCTTTTCGGCCTAAAACCCAAATCAAAAACGGGGCCTTTTTTATTCAGACCTAAACGGCTAAGATGTGCGCCGTTTGGAAGTTACCTTTTCAAGGAGTCCCGCGAACTCATGAGCTACAAGTTAGGCACTAGCTATTTCTCGACCCGCATTTTGGAACACGTGGAAAAAGACCTGAAAGAAATTAAAAAACAGGGCTGTAACTTCGTTCTTCACACCTTTGACGAAATCGATCTCTACTACAACAAAGAAAACATGAAGCGCATCACCGAGATGACGAAAAAAATGGGCTTCGAGGTTTACTACAGCCCTTGGGCCATCGGCGGGGTTTTCGGCGGCGAATGTTTTTCGCGTTTCGTGATGCAGCACCCTGATGCCTGCCAGGTTTTATCCACCGGCGAAAAAGTCGGCTTTGCCTGCCTGCGTCAGCCGAAATTTAAAGAATATATTAAAACTTGGATTGAAGCCTGCGCCTATACCGGCGGCGACGTGTTGTTCTGGGACGAACCCCATTTGTGGATCGCCGAATGGAACGACCGCGTGAGCAACAAAAATGAATTTTCCTGCCATTGCACCGTGTGTCAGGCCGAGTTTAAAGACCATTTCCATAAAACCTATCCCAGCCATTGGACGCCCGAAGTTGAGGAATTCCGGGATTTAACCTTGGTAGAATTCCTCCGTTTCGCCACCAGCACCACCAAAAAGATAAATCCTAAAATGAAGAACGCTGTTTGCTTATTGCCTAACGACAACCGCTGGCCCAACCCGATGTGGGAAAAGCTGGCGAAGCTGCCCGATGTGGATATTTTAGCCACCGACCCCTATTGGAAACAGCGTCCCTATGCCACAGGCCCGCGTGTTCCCCTGGAAGGTTTCGTAGATACGTTTGCCCGTAAAATTGTGGATATCGCCAAGCGCAATCACAAAGAAGCCCAGGGCTGGATTCAGCTTTATGGTTTGCGCAAACAGGACGAGGCCGATGTCACCCAGGCTTTGGAGATGTGGGAAAAGGCCGGCGTGAAAAACATCGCCGCCTGGGGCTTCCGTGCCTGTGAGTCTTACTCACTTTTGGCCAGCGAAAGACCCGCCGCGGTTTGGAAACTCATGGGCGATTTTTATAAGAAACTCGCCAAGGGTAAGAAAACAGCCGTCAAAAAGAAGAAATAAGCCGAAAAAACCAAGGGAACTCCTGAAAAGGGGTTCCCTTTTTTTATGCCCTGTCCCGGCCAAACTCTCTACTCTTTATTAACCCACCTCAGTGACTTTTGTAACCCACCGTTAACGTTGCGCCCTTCTAATCCTCCAGCTTCATCTTTTTGTTGATCAATCTGCCGGGAGGTTTATTTTGGAAATCTTTGGACAAACATTGCCGATGGCTTATGTGATTTTTCTATTTTTAGCGCTGGGTTTGGCGCTGGCTTTTGAATTTGTGAACGGGTTTCATGACACCGCTAACGCGGTGGCGACCGTCATTTATACCCATACCCTGAAACCTACCTACGCCGTTATTTGGTCTGGCTGCTGGAACCTGATCGGGGTTTTAACCTCATCGGGCATGGTGGCTTTTTCCATCCTGGCGCTTCTACCGGTGGAATTGGTTTTAAATGTGGGCTCTGGCGCTGGTTTTGCCATGGTTTTCTCGCTGCTCATCTCGGCGATTATCTGGAACGTGGGGACCTGGTACTTTGGTTTGCCCGCCTCCAGCTCGCACACGCTAATTGGTTCTATCATGGGCGTCGGTTTGGCCAACTCGCTCTTCGCGAAGGGTTATGTGTTTGGTGAGGGCGTAAACTGGGACAAAGCGAAAGATGTCGGCTTGGCCCTTTTGGTTTCGCCTTTAGTGGGCTTTGTCTGCACTGCTTTGCTTTTCTTGCTGATTAAAAAGCTGATTAAAAACCCGGAACTTTATAAATCCCCCGAAGGAAAAGTTCCGCCGCTTTGGATTCGCGGCTTGTTGGTTTTGACCTGCACGGGCGTAAGCTTCTCCCACGGTTCGAACGACGGTCAAAAGGGCATGGGACTGATCATGCTGATCTTGATTGGTATCATTCCCGCGACCTTCGCGGTTAATTTAGACGCGAATCAGGAATTGATTCAAAAAATCGCGACTAACTCGCAAACCATTTCTTTCCAAATGGACAAGCATTCCCCCGGCGCCGCCATGGCCGGCGGAGCGGTGGCCAACCAGGAGCTGTCGAACTATTTAAAGGCGGGCGGCAAGTTGACTGACCGCACTTTTGCCGCTGTTGGTACGGTTTGCCGTGAAATTTCAAGCACGCTGGACGGTAAAAAGAATCTGTCTGAATTGACGCCGGATCAACGACGCGATCTTCGCACGGAGCTTTATTTGGCCTCTGAGTCTTTGGGCAAAGCCAAAAAGCAAAACCTTTTAACCGACGACGCCGAAAAGAAAGAAGCCAGCGATCTGAAAACCAATATGGACAAACTCACCAAATTTATCCCAGTTTGGGTGAAAGTGGTCGTGGCTTTGGCCTTAGGTTTGGGAACGATGATCGGCTGGAAGCGCATTGTGGTGACAGTGGGTGAAAAAATCGGCAAGAGCCATTTAACCTACGGCCAGGGCGCCGCCGCTGAAATGGTGGCCTGGGCGACCATTCAAGCCGCGGATATTTACGGTCTGCCGGTCAGCACCACCCACGTTTTATCCTCAGGTATCGCGGGCTCGATGGCCGCGAACAAGTCGGGTCTTCAAACCGAAACCCTGCGTAACATTCTCTTGGCCTGGGTTTTGACTCTTCCCGTTTGTATCCTGCTGGGCGCCGCGTTGTTTTCTTTCAGCTTAAACGTCGTTTTGAATGTCTTGGGCGTTCGCTAGCTAAAAGTAGAAATCAAGAGGGGGTCGTCTCTTTTACGGAGGCGGCCCCTTTTTTTATGTGCCGCCGAGTTGAAACTTTAATCCATAAGTTATAATGGTTTCGTTAGCACTCTTCTATTGCCCATTCCGTGACTGCCCTCACTCATCTTTATATCTAAGACAACTTATCTTCAGGCCCATCCATCCTTAGCATCATGGAAAGGAGTCCTCTGATGAGATCCATTTTTAAAAACCATTGGATTTATCTCTTGGGATTAGTCTTGTTTTTAAACGCTTCCACCAACGCGCTTGCGCAGTTTGAGACCGACACCCCGACTTTATCAGCTACACCCACGCCCTTTGTGACGGGAACGCCCGAAATTTCGACTGTTTGGCTGGAGTTTAACGCGTCTGACTCCGCCGCCAAAAAAACCATCCTTAAGCCAACTCCGACTCCTAACATCTCCGCTATTTCTTCCCTTACCGAGCCAGAGGATATCGCTCCCCTCTCCGCTCCCACACCTGAAACGGGATCTAATACAGAACAAAACAAATCCCAGGCTAATGTCTTAAAAACAGGAAATGAAAATAAGGTTTCAGGAACCAGCGGCTCCGCTTCAGGATCAGCATCCGCCAAAGTTACTTCTGGAAAAGCATCCAACGAAATGGATTTAGGTTCCGAGGAGGATAACGCCAGCCAATCTTCAGGTTTATCCGGCTCATCCCCTAAAAAATCGGCGTCGGGTAGTCATTCATCCGTTTTAGAAGAGGCTCCAGAAGCGAACTCCGGCTCTTTGGGAATGATTGGACTTTATGAAGCGGGCATTCAAAATTATAAAAATAAAAATTATGACTCATCTATCCATTATTTAAAAAAGGCCCTGACGATCAGCGATGCTTCCGTACCCTTTTACTATTACGCCGAGGCTAACGCTATGCTGGCGGTTATTTACAAGTTTTACCGTATTGATGAGGATCTGTCCCGCCGATATTGCGAAGCGGCTTTAAAAATTGACCCTTCCACTAAAACAGCCAGAAAATTGATTCATGAAATCGGCGCGTCTAATACGGAAGCTGAGAAAAAATATTTAGTAGGCATTAAAGCCTATGAGAAGGGTAATGATGCCGCTGCTATCGGCGCCTTTAAGGAAATGGTGGAAGACAAAGATTCCGCTACTCCGAGTTTTTATTATGCCGAGGCTTATAAAATTTTAGGCCTGATTTACCAGTTTCATCTCAAGGACGAGAAACAGGCGGCTGTTTATTATCATGACGCGTTGAGGATTGAACCGGATGACGAAACCGCCAAAGGAAATCTGGCTGAGCTTCTTCAAAATTAGAAATTGTAGTGCGCGAGAACTTGGCTGATTTTACCTTTTTCATCGAAAACCATGACTTCAGCTGACTTTAAATTTTTAACACTGTGGTAGTAAAGCGTAACGCTGTTCACGCCTCCCAAAATCTCGATTAATTCAAAATGAAGATCCGGAAAAGCCTCTAAACCCTTTAGAAAGTAGGTTTTTAAATCCGCTATGCCATGAATGGTTCCACTGGGGTCATTCAAAAGACGAACCGCGAAGGGTGAGGTAAATATCACATCGGTGGCGTAATGGGAAAGAATCGCGTCAATTTGGTGGCTATTCCAGGCCGCAATCCACTCTTGAGCAAATGACTGGGCTTTGGCTGGCGTGAACATGACAGACCCTCAAATTAAATAACGAACTTATTTTTGACGGCCATAATTTTATCCATGCTCTTTTCAAAAGCAGAGACTACGGTGGGGTCAAAATGGCGCCCCGTCCCCTCTTTAATGATGTGCATGGTTTCATCCATGGAGAAGGCGGGCTTATAGCACCGTTTGGTCGTGAGCGCGTCAAACACGTCCGCCAGGGCCACAATACGTCCATATAGGGGGATATTTTCTCCCGCCAATCCATGAGGATAGCCTGAGCCATCCCACTTTTCATGATGTGTAATGGCAATTTGTTCAGAGACTTTCAAAATATCAGCTTTAGCGTTCTCCAGAATTTTTCCGCCAATAATGGTGTGATTCTGCATTTCTTTAAATTCTGTCGCGGTTAATTTTGCTGGTTTCAAAAGAATGGAATCCGGCACACCCAGTTTACCAATGTCGTGCATAGGTGAAGCAAAGCGGATGTTTTCCACTTCGGTCGCGGAAAGACCCAACCCTTCGGCGATGATGGCTGAATATTGGCTCATGCGTTGAATATGAACGGCCGTATCGTCATCTTTATATTCGGCGGCTACTGATAAGCGGAAAATAGTATCGAGATAAGCTTCTTTTAACTCTTGTCCCAACACGGTGTTCTTAATCGAAACCGCGGCCTGGCTGGCCAATGACAAAGCCAAGGTTTCAAAATATTTGCTAAAGGGCACAACCGTTTTGCCTTTGCGGGCGTTGATCAGCTGAAGAACACCCACCACATTATCCGAGGTGTCTTTTAAAGGAACCATCAGCATGCTTTTGGTGCGGTAATTATTTTTCTCATCGAAAGAACTGTTGAATTTGTACTCGTTGCCTTTGGGGATCTTATACGCGTCAGGAATATTTAAAATTTTTCCGGTCACACCCACATAGCCTGCCAAAGAGCTTTTATCTAAAGAGAGGTAAAAACCGGTGAAGGTTTTGGGAATGACAATGCCTTCTCTTTTTTCTTTAGCTTTGGCTCTTTTTTCTAAAACTTCATTTTGGCTGATCGCGAAGCGAAGCTGATGGCCTTCTCTGACATAAAGACTGCCCGCTTCGGCGTTGGTAAATTGCCGGCTCTCAGTCAAAATTAAATCTAAAAGTTCATTAAGGCTGTGCTGTTCAGAAAGAGCGATACCAATGCGGTTAAGGGAAAGAATTTGTTCTTGAAGACCCTTGGCTGAAAGGGATTTAGATTTCTGTTTTGCCATAATCATCCTCGATGTAAGTTTAAGTGAACCGTCTTATTTTATGCCCTTTTACAGCTTTTCACGCAGCGCTTTGGGCACAGGCTGCGGTTTTAACTTCTGATTAACAAAGACTAATACTTGTTTCGCGTCGGCAATCAACCGCCGGGTATGCTTTAAACGAAATTCGTAAGCGATTGTGATTGAGCTGTTTCCTACCTTAGAAATCCATCCTGTTCCAATCATAACATCCTCGAAGTGAGCTGGAGAACGGTAGTTAATCTCCACATGAGCCATAACCGTCCAAAGTTTGGTGGCCCGGGATTGTTTGTAGGAAAAACCTAACTTTTTGGAGATGGCGTAGCGGACTTTTTCTAAGAAACGGATAAATTCAGTGTTATTAACAATGCCTTGATAATCCGTCTCGTAAGACATGATCGTCAATTGAACACTGACTTTTTGGTTCGCTTTAAATTGCTTCATGTCTTAAGTATAGAATTCTTAGTGGGATATTCGCTAGAGGGAATCTTCAGTTTTCCAATTCCATTTCATATCTCGCCTGACGGAAAACCGCGTTAATCAAGGGATAACGCCGAGAAGCACAAAAAATGAGGACATAAAAAAGGCCGCACGCTCCGGAATTCCGGAGATCAGGGGCTCGCCCGACTGTTTAGTGCTAGCGGCCCGTTCTCTGATGGGTAGTGCGACCGTCTTTATCTTTCTACTAATCCGCTCGCACCACAAGTGCCTAATCGAAAAATAAAAAATATTTTGGCGCATAAAATATGCCGAATCAAAAAAAGTCAGCTTCTTTAATAAAACAGTCGGGTAAAAAGAAGTTAAACCTTGAACCGGCCTATTCCAGCAAGTCATCACCGCTCTTAGGCGGCGCGGGATTTTTCATCTTCAATAAATCTTCTAGAGAAGTTGAAACCATAGGTTTGGGCGCGCCAGGAATACCCGGAGGGGGCGGTACTGGAGCCGCTGGTTTCGGAACTGACGGCGGCGCCGCAGGCGGCGGAGCAGCAGGTGGAGCACCGGCAGGCTTCATGGCAGGCGCCGTAACCGACGGAATCTTTCCTGAAATTAAAGCATCCAGAATACCGGGAACAGGCGCCGATTTCGGTGGCGCACCGGGTGCGGCCGGAGGCGGAGTGGACATGCCAGTTGAAGGCGGTTTCGCGCCAACAGTCAATCCAGCGATAGGCGGTAAAGGCGGAAGAGTGGAACCTTCACCTGCGGGTGGTTTTGCGCCAACCGTTAATCCCGCGATCGGTGGAAGAGGAGCGGAAGGAATCGAAGAACCTGCCGGCGGTTTGGCCCCAATAGTTAAACCCGGAATCGGGGGTAAAGCAGACGGCGTGGCGCTAGGGGCGCCTGGTACGGCTTGCGGCTTAGCCCCGACCGTAATGCCCGGAGACGGAGGAATCGCGGGAGAAGCCGGTATATTTCCCATAGAAGGAGACGCAACAGATGGCGCTGTTGGCTTCACGCCAAAAGTGGCATCTAAATCAAGTTTGGGTCCGGCTGGTTTAACGGCGGCGGCTGGCGCCGCTGTTGGAGTTGCTTTTATTTCAGGGACAGCCGCGGAAGCCGCTCCAGCGCCTTTCTTAATGGCAAAAGTTAAAATAAGCCGTGTTCCCGGATCGGCCTTTTCCGCCACAGCGTTACCGCCATGCGCGTTCAAAATGGTTTTCACCAGAGCGAGTTTCAACCCCGTTCCGGCTAATTGCGGCGAAGCCGGATGTTTGGGATCATAAAATTCGTCAAACATACGGGGAAGGCTTTCTGGCAGCACGTTTAGCCCCGGATCTTGCACTGTGACTTTCACCGTATCACCAACAGCTTCCACCACAATGGGAATCGTGGAACCTTTAGGCGCGTCTTTAATGAGCTGCAAATAAAGAACGTTCCACAATTGGGTCATACGGCGGCGAACCACCGGCACCTTGGGCAAACCTGGCTTAGCTTCCACTTTAAATTTAAGATTCTTAAGTTCAGTTTGAGTTTGAAAGTTAAACGCGAAAGTTTCAATTTCGGAAGCTAAGTTCACTTCCTCTGTCTTCGCGTCTTTGGACTCAATTTCAACCTGATAAATGTCGACCAGATCGTTGATAAATTTTTCCAGACGGGCGGAACGGTTAATCACCATGCCCAAAAATTCTTGCTGCTTCTCATTGACCCCGCCCTGACCCGCGCCAATAACGGAAGAAACGTAGCCCTTAATAATACCCAGGGTATTCTTAAGTTCTTCTGACATCGTACGAATCGCCGCCGCGCGAACCGCGGAAACTTGAATCGTCGACGCCGCTTGCGCCGCTTTAACTGCTTTCTCTTCGGCAGCCTTCAGTTGAGTTTGCAATTGCGCGTATTTGCCCTGTAATCCCGTGAGTTCTAACTGCGCGGTTTGAGCTTCAGCCAGTTCCCCTTTGACGCGGCCAATTTCCTGTTTGGACTGTTCGTTTTGATTGCGTAAACCTTCGCCCATGCCCTTCAAGGCTTCTATTTCTTTAAGCTTGTCAGCTAATTGCTGGGCCTTTTCTTGAGCTTCAGCTTGATACTGGCGGGTTTGACGCTGCATTCCGCCCATTTGATCGCTCATGTTGCGGATTTCGTTGTTTTTGCTCTGTTGAATTTTTTCGTTAAAGAGATTCAACGCCTGAATAATTTGCCCAGCCTCGTCATTGCCAAAAGATTTTACAATTTCGGGCGTCAGCGTTTTGTTGTCGTCCGCCGCGGCCAAAATGACGTTCACTGCCCTGCGGAAAGGAGTAATGAGCTGGCGCGACGCGATGCCGGCGCCGATAAATAAAAGCGCGAAGGCTAAAACAAATCCCAGACTCATGGGTGTCATCAGCAATTCGGAAGCGTCGGCTGGTTCGTGTTTAACTGACGCTGGCGCGGATCCCGCGACCGTTAGAGGGAAAACATGAACAACGCCAAATTTACCCACCCCTAAATAGCTATAAACCGCTTCAGAGACGCTGCCGTTAGCGGAGGCTCCGCTTTTTTGAGTGGAAATATCGGTCAATACGGTGTTTAGCCAGGCTTCGTGCTGCGGATTAAAATCCGTATTTAATTTGGAAGCGTCTGAGTGGTAAAGGTAATGGCCCGAGCCGCCGTCCAAAATAAAATATTGGCCAATGGCGCTGGTGCCCTTGAAGAAAGTTGAGATGTTCAAAACGACTTCAGCGAAAGTTCCCTTCGCTAAAGGAACCGCGAACACAAAAGCGGGATAACCGAAATGGCTGGTGTAAAACTCGTAATTCTTACCGCCATTTTCCGCCAGCTTGCTTTGTATTTTAGAAAATTCTGGATTGGAGCCGTAGTTTGAGTCGATTAACGAGGCCGTAGCTGGAACCGTCAGCGCGGCCTTGCCCGCGGCGTTAACAATGGCGATGCCCGACACACCCGGGTGAGTGGCGACGAAATTTTGCAGCGCGGTAGCGCCGCTGTTAGAAGCTAAACTCTCCGCGTCCACATTGGTGCTTTTGATGGCGTTCAACACTGAGGAAGAGATGCTTTGTACTTCCACTTCCTGTTGCTGCACATTCACCGAAGCGGTAGCGGCCGACGAGGCCTTAGGCGACGAAACATCCTGATTCATCGCCGTATACAGATAAAATCCGGCCAGTCCTATGACCGGAACAATACCTGCTAAAACAAAATAGAGATAAAACCTACTTTTCATTCTCGTCTCCATCTTCCTCTTTAGGTACGTTGACGACGGACACTAGGCGGTCATCATCCCCCAATTTAATAAGACGCACGCCTTGAGCGAGACGCCCGGTGGTTTTAATTTCTTTGACTCTTTGACGAATCACTTTGCCTGTGGCGGTCATGGCGATAATTTCATCCTCGTCAGCCACTGTCAAAATGCTAATCGCCTGGCCGTTTTTAGCGGTGGTCTTAATGTTCAAGATACCTTTACCGCCGCGGCCCTGTTTGCGGTAAGCGGACAGATTCGTGCGCTTGCCAAAACCTCTTTCAGTGGAAGTGAGAAGCGATTTGCCTTCTTGCACCAGCACCATGCCGATCACCAGGTCGTTCTTGGCCAAACGAATGCCTCTAACGCCCTTACCCGCACGGCCCACTTCACGGACCTGCTTTTCAGGGAAGCGGATACTCTTACCCTGTTTAGTCGCGATAATAATTTCTTTTTTACCGTCCGTAATTTCAGCGGAAACCAATCGGTCGCCCTTATCGAGCGTGATGGCGATAATGCCGCCCGCTCTAGGCTTATCAAACGCCGAGAGTAAGGTGTTCTTAATGAGGCCCTGTTGCGTGGCCAAAAGCACACTGCTCTTGTCGTTAAATTCCTTCACAGGAAGAACCGCCGAGATGCTTTCCCCTTCGCCCAGCTTGAGCACGTTGGCTAAAGCGGTTCCCTTCGCTTGGCGTGAAGATTCAGGAATTTCATAAACTTTTAACCAGTGAATTTTACCTAAACTGGTAAAGACCAGTAAGAAGTCATGGGTAGACGCCGTGTACATCTTTTCGATGAAGTCTTCTTCACGAACAGTGGCACCCGCCACGCCCTTGCCGCCGCGGCGCTGCTTTTGATAGCTGTCCGCTGGCAGACGCTTGATATAGCCGCCATGCGATAGCGTAATAACCGCTTGTTCGTCTTCGATTAAGTCTTCAACTTTCAAATCCTGCGCCTTGCCGATAATTTCGGTACGGCGGGGATCAGCGAACTTGTTACGAATTTCAGTGAGCTCTTCTTTAATAACCTGCCACAATTTCTTTTCAGAGCCAAGGATGCCCTTCAAGATTTCGATGGTCTTAAGGAGTTCTTTATATTCTTCCTCAATCTTCTTAATTTCCAAATTGGTCAATTGACGTAATTGCATTTCCAAAATGGCTTGAGCCTGAATAGCGGAAAGTTCAAAGTTAGCGATAAGCGCTTGTTTCGCTTCGTCCGTGGCTTTGGAAGCGCGGATGGTCTTAATGACTTTATCCAGGTTATCTAACGCGATACGCAAACCTTCTAAGATGTGCGCGCGCTTTTCGGCTTTATCCAAATCGAACTTGGTGCGTCGAATGACCACTTCTTTGCGGTGTTCGAGATAGTGATACAACATGCCTTTGAGGTTCAACACACGGGGCTGACCGGCCACGAGAGCCAGCATGATGATGCCGAAGGAAGTGCGTAAAGACGTTTGCGTCATTAAGTTGTTCAAAACAACTTGAGCGTTTCCATTGCGGGAAATTTCGATGACCACACGCATACCATCGCGGTCAGACTCGTCGCGTAAGTCGCTGATGCCTTCCATCTTCTTGTCGCGGACTAATTCAGCGATTTTTTCAATGAGCTGGGCTTTGTTAACCTGATAAGGCAATTGAGAAATGATGATGCGTTCACGGTCTTTTTTATCGACCTCAATGCCCGCTTTCGCCTGCATACGCACTGAGCCGCGGCCCGTGGTGTAAGCGTCGTTGATGCCTTCGCGGCCCAAAATGTAGCCGCCCGTTGGAAAATCCGGACCTTGAATAAACTTCATCAAGTCTTTGACTGTCGCTTCAGGGCTTTCGATTAAATGCAGCAAAGCGTCAATCACTTCACCCAAGTTGTGGGGCGGAACGTTGGTCGCCATACCGACTGCGATACCCGTGGAACCGTTAACGAGAAAGTTAGGAAACGCGCAAGGCAGCACCAGCGGTTCTTCGCGGGTGTTGTCGTAGTTAGGCACGAAATCGACGGTATTCTTGTCGATATCACGCAAGAGTTCTTCAGATAAGGGAGACATGCGGACTTCGGTATAACGTTCAGCCGCCGGAGGATCGCCGTCGATAGAACCAAAGTTACCCTGACCATCCACCAACACATAGCGCATGGAGAAGTCCTGCGCCAAACGAACGATCGTGTCATAAACCGAAGCCGTACCATGCGGATGATAGTTACCCGTCACGTCACCGGTGACTTTAGCTGATTTACGATAGGGCTTCTTCGAAGTCAGGCTTAAGTCATGCATACCCATAAAAATACGGCGGTGAACAGGCTTAAGACCGTCACGAACGTCAGGCAAAGCGCGGCCCACGATCACGCTCATGGCGTAATCGAGGTAAGAATCTTTCATTTCGTCTTCAATATCCGTCGTGATGATGTTACCGCGGTTAATATCCCCGCTGTCGCCGCCATCCGCCGCCAAAGCTTTCACGGGAGGAAGATCATCATCGCCGCCGTTACCGCCCGGTGCCGGGGCTCCCTTTGGATTTTCTTTGTTCTTTTTCGCCTTAGCCATTTTGTTCCCTTAATTCAGATTTAAACTTTTGTGATTTATAAAATTAGATGTCGAGATTTCTCACTTGCTTCGCGTAAGTTTGAATAAAGTTACGGCGAGGCTCCACCTGATCGCCCATCAAAACGTCGAACGTTTTATCGGCGGCCACAGAGTCCTCAAGCTTCACTTGTACCAGTGTGCGTTTTTCCGGATCCATCGTTGTTTCCCATAATTGTTCCGGGTTCATTTCACCCAAACCTTTGTAGCGCTGAATGGCCAGACCTTCTTTGCCGAAATCTTTGACCTTCTCCACGAATTCATACATGGATTCAATGAAGTACTCGCTGGAGCCGTGTTGAATCACATAAAGGGGCTTCACTTCCCTTTCCTTACCGTCGTGCTCAATTTTTTCCGCGGGGAAAAGTTCAGCCACTTCAATTGAACGTGAATCCATGCGCTTGATAATGTCTTCGATCTGTTTCACTTCAGCCATGTCTTTAATGGCCTTTACCCGAATCATGTCTTTCACGTCGCGGCTGGTGTCATAAACAAAGTCCATGCCTTCTTGATCGGAAGTTTTGCCCTTCTCGGCAGCCTTCTTCATGTCTTTGAGTTTATTTTTGAGCTTCTCCACCTTGTCATCTTTTTCACCTTCGGTATAAGCGTGTTCAACACCGAGCGGTGTTTCAATTTCATAAAGAGGACGTTTCTTTTTGCCAGAAACCGCTTCGAGGAATTCCTTGAGATTGAGACCAGCTTTTTGCAAAGCCGCGCCAATGGATTCCAAACGAATCAGGTCGGACACGATATCTTTTAACTTTTCTTGGGGAAATTCCACGCGGGCCTTGCCCTTCAAGCGGAACAAATGCACGCCGTCCATACCTTCTTGTAAAAGGAAGCGGGTCATGTCCGCTTCGGCTTGAAGATACATTTCTTTTTTACCGCGTTTCACTTTGTACAAAGGCGGCTGCGCGATGTAAATGTAGCCGTTTTCGAGCAGAGGCTTCATTTGACGGTAGAAGAAAGTCAAAAGCAGTGTGCGAATGTGAGAACCGTCCACGTCCGCATCGGTCATGATAATAATGCGGTGATAGCGGGCCTTCTCGACTTTAAAGTCGTCTTCGCCGATGCCCGTTCCCATCGCGGTGATGAGGGTTCGGATTTCATCGTTGTTCAAAATCTTATCGATGCGCGCGCGTTCCACGTTGAGCACCTTACCCTTGAGGGGCAAGATGGCCTGGAACTTACGGTTTCTTCCCTGCTTGGCCGAACCACCGGCCGAATCACCCTCAACAAGATAAATTTCGCTCTTGGACGGATCTTCTTCTTGGCAGTCAGCTAATTTGCCTGGCAGCGCGGAAATTTCAAGCGCCCCCTTACGGCGTGTTAGATCGCGCGCTTTGCGGGCAGCTTCGCGGGCCTTCGCGGACAATAAACACTTATTAACGATACGGCGGGCGACAGTAGGGTTCTGTTCAAAAAATGTTCCTAAACCGTCATTACAAACCTGACGGGTAATACCTTCGACTTCCCCGTTGCCTAATTTAGTTTTCGTTTGGCCTTCAAATTGCGGATCTGGAACTTTCACGGATACGACCGCCACCAGACCTTCACGCACGTCATCGCCCGAGATGGCTGGATCGGATTCTTTCAACAGAGAATTCTTTTTGGCGTATTCGTTGATGGTACGGGTCAAAGCGGAACGGAAACCCTGTAAGTGGGTACCGCCCTCGATGGTGTTAATGTTATTCACGTAGGAGAAGACATTTTCAGTGTAAGAGTCGTTGTACTGGATGGCCACTTCGACCACGACCTGGTCTTTTTCTTTTTCGAAATAAAGCGGCGTCGCGAAGAGCAGTTCTTTGCTTTCGTTCAGCATTTTCACGAACTGGATAATACCGCCGTTGAATTGGAAGGCTTCTTCTTTGCCCTTACCGCGCTCATCCGTGAGCTTGATGTAGATGCCCTTGTTGAGGAACGCTAATTCACGCAGACGCTTGGCGAGAATGTCGAAAGAATAAACCGATTCGGTAAAGATGGTGTCATCGGGCAAGAAAGTGACTTTAGTACCCGTCTTTTTAGCTTCGCCTGAGGCCTTCACTTTGCCGTCTGGTACGCCGCGCTTATAGGACTGGCTCCAGATCTTTCCTTCACGACGCACTTCCACTTCAAGCCAGCTCGAAAGCGCGTTAACGACCGAGGCACCCACGCCGTGCAAACCGCCCGAAACTTTATAAGTCGAATGGTCGAACTTACCGCCTGCGTGAAGCTTGGTCATAACGACATCGAGGGTCGACATTTTTTGGGTGGGATGCATATCCACCGGAATACCGCGGCCGTTGTCGGACACGGATATGGAGTTATCAGAGTGGATGGTAACTTCAATGGAATCGCAATGACCCGCCAAAGCTTCGTCAATCGAGTTGTCCACAATTTCATAAACCAGATGGTGCAAGCCGGCGCCGGACGTGGAACCGATATACATGGCCGGGCGTTTACGGACAGCCTCTAAACCTTCAAGAACCTGAATGTTCCCGCCGGAGTATTCACCTGTCATTTTTTGTGCTTTTTCTGGCACTCGGATCGATTCATCTTTAGGGGCCACCTTTTTGGGGGCTTCAGCTTTTGCTTTTTTGGCGGCTTTTTTTGCCATGTCGCTTGATCGTCCTTTGCTTCTAGATTGACTACGCTTTGCGGCTCAACATCAGGTTGAGTGTTTTAATCCCAATTTCCGGCAGCTCCTTTTGGAGCTTGAGTAAAATTTCCGCTTTG
>Ga0206920_1008_pt1 | contig 84855 bp, 84 predicted proteins | sample Alteio_BWOrgHeat_65_FD_152934 | JGI IMG/M metagenome (GOLD analysis project Ga0206920, IMG submission 152934) | Enriched cells from forest soil in Barre Woods Harvard Forest LTER site, Petersham, Massachusetts, United States -... | ecosystem: Environmental > Terrestrial > Soil > Temperate forest >...
CTACACAATTTTGCACGGAATCGTGGCGTCTTCGTTAATGCTGTAAACCGCGCATAAGCGGTGATAGCCGTCCGCGATGATCAGTTTTCCGTTCTCGATGTCCCGCACCAAAAGCAAAGGCGACAGCGGGTTTCCTTCTTTAATTTTCTTTTGATCCTTTTCCACATGGGTGTTGCTGATGCCTAATAGCGATAAACCGGAAGCCCGGAAAATATCCTTGGCCTTAAACTGGCTCATTTTCGCGTCCTTCAATTTTCTCACTAATCCAATAACTTCAGTTTCGCTATGCAGCAGGGTTAAATAAGATTGGGCCGCGGGAAAGTCTTTGTCTTCAGGCGCGTCCAGCCACTTGATTTCAGTGTCATTAGCCATGGTATCTCCGGTTTTTTATTTTGCGGCTGGCCCATCTAATCGGGTTTTCAATTTTTCCAAACTGCACTCAAACGTGTTGCCCATCATCTTGTCCATCATCAGACCCATGTATTTAAAGAAAATGTTATTGCCCGCGTCGCCCTTGTCAGTCCAGGTCACTTTAGTTCCGGTACCGGCGGGTTCAAAGGCGATGTTGCCGACGATCGTGAACTTGCTGCTTTCCATTTTCAATTCAAAGGTAACGCCTGTCGTCGGATTGGCGCTGGTGATAGTTTGAGAACCATTACCCATTTTTTCTGAAACCCAGGAGCGGGAAGCTCCGACGCCCTGGCCTGGACCCGAATAGGTGTATTTAATCGTGGGATCTTCGTTATCAAAAGCGCTCCACTGGGGCCAGCCCAGACCGAAGTTCGCTACATAGCCGAAGATGGCTTGAGGCGGTTTGTTGATGATGATGGAACGGGAAACCTGCCACTGGGAGGGAAGCACGAAGCCAATTAAGAGGATCGCTAAGCCCAGAACGATGGGGGTGAGGATAACCAGTTTGAGAAATTTGTTCATACGATGACTCCAATTTTACTGACAGTTAATGACCGGCTGTTGGTGGGCATTATAAAGCACTGTGAGGCTCAAACTGGCTTTGGTGAAATGAAATACACGGTATTTTGGGCTAAAAAACGTGTTTTTGTAGTTTATCTGAAAGCCAATAAATGAATAATGTCGGCTATATTGATGTGCTGTTTACTATTAAAGGCTTAGATATATGCGTTTTCAATTTCAAATATCCCTCTGGAAATTATTTCTGGGGATTGGTTTAGGTGTTCTGGCTTCGCGGCAGGCGAATACCAGTACTTTTAGCGATTTTAAATCAGATCTTCCAAAGCAACTCTCCTCTGTTTTCGCCAAAAATTCTAAACAGTTAAACTTTCGTGCCGCTTATGGGCAAATGCCAATGGCTTTTGAGGCCAATGAAGGACAGAGCGACTCCAGAGTTCGTTATATCGCCCGTGGAAGCGGCTACAGTTTGTTTTTATCCGATCTGGAAACAGTTATTGCTTTAAATCGCTACGGTAATGGTTTGTCGGCTAAAAGTGATTTTCCTAAAACAGGAAAAGGGCCCAAACTTTTAGGGCAGGATGTTCTTCGGCTCAGCCTGGTGGGCGGCAGCCGGGGCGTGGTTTTTGAAGCCCAGGACCCATTACCCGGCATGAGTCATTATTTTATCGGCAATAATTCCAGCCGATGGAAAACCAATCTTCAGCAATATTCTAAAGTTGTGGCTCTCGATGTTTATCCGGGCATTGACATGGTTTATTACGGTCATCAGGGCCAATTGGAGTACGACTTCAGGGTGAAGCCGGGCGCTGATCCACAGATGATCCATCTTCAACATCAGGGTGCGGATAGCGCGAGCATAGACGATCAGGGAAATTTGAAACTGACTGTTGGAAATCGAATAATAACCTTTAAACCGCCAATGGCATATCAAGAAGACGGGGATGTTAAAATAACAGTTTTGGGCAAGTATGTGGTGACAGACGTTAATGGAGTTGGATTTGAAATAGGGGATTATGACAAGACTAAAATTTTGATCATTGATCCGGCGTTGGACTATTCAACTTATTTGGGCGGAAACAATAGTGATACTGCTTTTGGTGTCGCTGTTGATTCTTCAGGATGCGCCTATGTAACTGGGGATACGACCTCCAGCAATTTTCCAACGACGAGCGGCGCTTATCAAACCGCTTATGGGACAAACAATGATTTCTTTGTGACCAAGTTGAACGCAGCCGGCAGCGCCGCGCTTTATTCAACTTATGTAGGAGGCAGCGGTGACGACTACGCTACAGGTATCGCTGTGGATTCCAGTGGATGCGCTTATGTGACGGGCGACACAACTGGTAATTTTCCGACCACTGGCGGGGCTTACCAAACGGCTTATGGCGGGGGCAGCACGCTTGGGGATGTTTTTGTGACCAAATTAAACTCTTCAGGTTCAGCATTAGCCTATTCAACTTATGTGGGTGGGGGTAATGATGAGATTGGACATGCGATCGCGGTAGATGGCTCTGGAAATGTTTACGTGACTGGTGAAACCAGAGGAAGTTTTCCAACTACCAGCGGGGCTTTTCAAACTGCTTTCGCAGGAGGCGCCTGGGCTGGTTTTATGTTCAAACTGAACCCTGTGGGCGGCGGAGCCAGCGACTTAGTTTATTCGACCTATCTGTGGACGGCGGGTGATGTTTATGGTCTGGGCATTGCGGTGAATGGCGCGGGGAATGCTTATGTGACAGGCCAAACCACAGGAACATTTCCGACAACCAGTGGAGCTTACCAAACTACCTATGGAGGATCTTGGAACGCTTATATGGCCAAGATTAATCCGGCTGGCGGCGGAGCCAGTGATTTAGTTTATTCCACTTATTTGGGTGGAACGAGTTCTACGGATGGTTACGGAATCGCGGTAGATGGATCAGGAAAAGCTTATGTGACGGGATGGGTGCTGGGGACTATGCCGACAACCAGCGGAGCTTATCAAACCAGCGGCAGCGGTCAAAATGCTTTTGTGATGAAGGTGAATCCGGCAGGCGGCGGGACAAGCGATTTGCTGTATTCGACCTATCTGGGTGGAAACTCGACGGAAGGCTATAACATTGCGGTGGATGGATCTGGAAATGCTTATGTGACGGGCTGGACTAGCGGAACTTTCCCAACCACCAGCGGAGCTTATCAAACCAGTTTGGGCGGCGGCGATGATGCTTTTGTCGCAAAACTGAATCCGGCGGGCACGGGGGCGGGCGATTTAATTTACTCTTCATATCTCGGCGGGAGTGGTACGGAAGTTGGTTGGGGAATAGCGGTTGATTCATCGGGAGCCGCTTATGTGGCTGGATCAGCTCAAGCGGGCTTTCACACCACGGCTGGGTCATATCAGACCACGTTGGGAGGAAGTCAGAATGCTTTTGTGACCAAGTTTGACGCCAGTGATTTTGCGTCAGCTAACACTCCTACTTCTACGTCGACTTCAACCGCTACGGCGACCACCACGAATACTCCCACTAAAACCGCAACGAGCACTGCCACCAATACGCCTTCCGCAACCGCTTCTTCTACTCCCACAGCAACTATAGTGGTGACCAATACAGCCACTTTGACCTATACCCCCAATCCCAGCTGCTGCCAAAATGCTTCGCCCTGGTCCGCGGCGACGCTAGCGGGTCCAGTTTATGATTTGAATGTCGATACAAGCAGTCAGACAGTATATGAAGCTGACGCGGGCAGCAATTTGATCAGGCTGCTGAATTATCAAGGAACCGCCCTGTCCACCTTACCAACCTCGGGCGCCGCCTTAACTGATCCGCGGGGATTCTTTTTGGATGGTCTAGGTAATATTTACTCCATGAACCGCTCGGGAGGACAAATCTATAAAATTAATATTTCCACAGGAGTGTCGACTTTATTCGTCACCGTGCCAGGCAGCCCGGGTGGAAGATTTGTTTTTGTGGACGCTTCTGGAAATATTTACGCGGGAACGGATTTAAACGGGATATACGAGTACAACACGGCGGGAACACAGCTGGCCCAAATTGGGTCTGGTGGCACACTTCCTTTGAACGCGCCCAATGGTATTTGGAAATCAGGGTTGGATTTATACATCAGTGATGGCGGAAACGACCGCATTGTTGATTTTCAGGAAACCTCTCTTAATAGTCATAGCTACGCTACCAATCCCATCGTGGATGTGACCAGTACGGGGCCCAAACCCTTGAGCCCGGACAAAATATGGAAAGACACCACGGGTAATTACTATGTAGCCAATCTGTCTTATGGCTATGTGATGTACAACGTTTCGGGCGGAGTTTGGACCGAAAATTACCGATGCTATCCTGCTAATAATGAACTGAATGGCGATAAAGCGGCAGTGGTAGATGAAAGCGGGGCGATTTATAACGGTAATCCCAATGGAACTATCGTTAAAATCGCGGCTTGTTCTAATGTTACTTCCACTTATACCTCTACCCCAACTTATACTTCGACGCAAACTACGACCAACACCGTTACGCCGACACCAACGAATACGGCTGTCTCTACCTGCGTGTCGTTTTCGGACAGCTATGGCAGCGTGGGCAGCGCAGGTAATTACACTTATCACGATATGGACTGGAACGCTTCGACCCAAACCGCGACCCAATGGAACGTGACCGGCGGTGTTTTTCAACAGGGCCCCATGAGTTCGACCGCGGGTTCATATTTGACTTTGAATTCGGGGGTTTTTCCTTCGACTTTGCCAGGCTATACCGTTGAGGGAGATTTTAAATTGGGGACGGTAGGGCAGGGCATTTTTGGATTGTTGTTTCTGGCTGATCCGTCAGTGGATCATGGCTATATTTTCCAATGGAACGGTTTGAATAACCGCTGGGAAATTGAAAAACAAACCATGCAGTACACTTATTATTACGTGGCGACGAATAGCTCTCCGGCTTATACGCTGGGGACCTGGGTCCATTTAAAAATAACCGTTTCGGGCGGGGTGATGAACGGCTATGAGACCCCTGAAAGCGCCCCCGGAGTAGCCAGTGGGAGCACGGTGCATATTTTTAACAATGTGACGGATCCGGGAACAACGACGCCCTATACGTCGGGGACGGCGGGTATTCGAAGCTACAATGTCCAAACCGGTAATACGCTTCAGTTGACGAACTACACCAGTTACACCTGCCCCGCAGTCACCGGCACCCCCACTAACACCGCTACTGTTACCTCAACTAATACGCCCACCAACACTGCCACGGCGACGCCGACTCAAACGCCGACCGCCAGCGCGACTAATACGTCCACCAATACGGTTACACAGACAGCCACGAATACAGCTACCATTACTTCAACGAATACGCCTTCTAACACCGCGACAGTGACATCCACTGAAACGCCAACCGGTACCGCGACGGATACAGCCACCGATACATCGACTCAGACTTCGACCAATACGTCTACAGTGACATCGACTAATACGCCGACGAACAGCGCTACGAATACCGCGACTGTTACCTCAACAAATACAGCCACCAACACAGCCACGGTTACTTCTACAGAAACCTCAACCGATACAGCTACGCTTACTGCGACCAATACTTCCACCGATACGGTTACAAAAACATCAACCTATACCGCGACCAATACCTCGACGAACACCGCGACGGTAACATCCACGAATACGCCCAGCAATACGGCAACAAAAACTTCTACTTATACCTCTACTCAGACCGCGACTAATACGGCCACGGTGACGTCGACCAATACAGTGACTCATACCGAGACGAATAGCGCGACTAATACTTCCACCAACACCACGACTCATACAGCTACGGTCACAGTCACACAAACCGCGACCAACACCGCGACAGTGACGGTCACCAATACCTTCACGAATACCTTTACAAAGACTGCGACTTATACCTTTACCTCTACGGCCACCAATACCGCTACGGTGACGGACACTCAGACGATAACTAATACGCCCACACGGACCTTTACGGCGACGATTACTTACACACCGACTATTACGCCGACTTTTACGATGACAGGAACCCCTACGGCCACGCTGGTGATTAACTCCATTACAATCAGTTTGCCCTATCCCATTCCGGTGAGAACCGGACCGGTTTATTTTGATGTGACCTGCCCGCCCAATACGCTGGTGGATTGGGATGTTTTTACTTTAGCTTTCCGAAAAATTTATGGAGGAAGCAAAACCCTGCCGGGCAGCGGCACCATTTCGTGGGATTTGAGGGATAAGGCGGGTATTCAGGTGGCTAATGGCATTTATTATATTCGGGTGAAAGCTTATGCCTTGGGCGTTCCAGTCACCAAAAAGCTGAAGGTTCTGATTCTGCGGTAAAGGAAAAGGGCTCTGGGAGGTAAAATCCTATCGCTTAACTTTTCCATTTTTAGCAAAAACGTGGTTAAATATGGCAACTTTTACCCCTTGGAGGATGAATTGGCTAAGAAAGCGACTGTGAAAAAGCAACAAACGGCGAAAGCGAAGCCCACTACGGTTAAACCGGATGCGGTGAGCGCTGTGCTGGCGAAGTTTAATACCTGGCAGAAATCCGTAATTGGAGTGGTGGCTTTGGTGGTTTTGGTCGCCTTTTACGCGGCATTCCAGCCGGATACTTTTTCGGTGGAAAGAGCGATCATTATTTCGGCGCCGCCGGCGAAAATCTTTGACCTCGTCGATAATTTCCATGACTGGGCGCAGTGGTCACCCTGGGAAAAGATGGATCCGGCTATGAAGAAGACTTTTGAAGGTCCGGAATCAGGCGAAGGCGCGGTTTATCATTGGGAAGGTAACGATAAGGTCGGCGAAGGAACCATGACGATTGTGGAAAGCAAAAAGAACGACCACATCAAGATTAAGCTGGAGTTCCTGAAGCCCTTCAAGGCGACCAACACGGCGACCTTTAGCTTTCAGGCGAGCGACAAGCAGACGCTGGTAACCTGGGGTATGACGGGCAAAAACAACTTCATGTCTAAAGTCATGCAATTGTTTACCACGATGGACAAGATGGTGGGTAACGACTTTCAGAATGGCTTAGAAGGTTTGAAGGTTTTGACTCAGCCTGGCTATAAAAGATAAGTATTAGCATCACGAAAGGCCGGATCCGAAAGGGTTCGGCCTTTTTTTATGCCCGAATCATTTAGGTTTTTTCCACAGTGCTTCTGACACATCCTTCAGCTTGTTGAGGCTCGTTTGAATGGTTTGGTTCATGACGGACTCCATGTAGGCGTTCAAGTTATGAGAGCTATCCGAGTCAACCCAGGTGACCCTGGTGGCGCTTCCAATCGGTGTGAAAACTAGTTTTCCCCTGAGAATAGATTTTTTCCCCGCCAAAACGATATCAAAACTAACACCCTGTTTGGGATCGGCACTGGTTATTGTTTGAGTACCGTTGCCGTATTTGACCGATATCCAGGTGCGAACCGCGCCCCGGCCCACCAGTGTAGAGGGGTAGGCATATTGAATATTGATGTCTTTACTATCTAAGACACTCCATTGAGGCCATCCATTTTTAAGATCGGCCACAAAGGGATATATGTTTTGGGGGATTTGATTAATAAAGACTGAGTTGCCGGTTTCGCGCGGGGGCGCGGGCGGTGGTACAACCGCGAGGTGTTTTGGTTGGAACGCGATAATTAAAGTAATGGCCAAAACTGGCATAACGATGAGCAGGGGCAGGAACTTCCTGAGAGTCTTTTTTAGGGAGTTTTGGCGGGGTTTCATGGATTGATTTTACATTATTGATGCCGGTATCAAGCGGTTTTTAGGTGAAGGTTTTACTATTTCAAACCGGAAATTAAAAAAATGTTTTCTGAAGCTGTTGACAAAATATTTTTTTGTTTTAGTATTTAACCAAGAGGTTAAATACGATATGCCGACTGATCAATTAAGCGCTACTTTTTCAGCTTTAGCCGACCCCACCCGCCGGGCCATGTTAGCCCGTTTAAGCAAGGGTGACGCCTCGGTACAAGAGCTGGCCAAGCCCTTTGACATGAGCTTGCCAGCAATTACCAAGCATTTAAAGGTGCTGGAACGCTGTGGTCTTATTGTGCGCAGCCGTGACGCTCAATGGCGCCCCTGTCACTTGAAGGCGGATCCGTTGAAGGAAGCTAATCTCTGGATGGAGCATTACCGCCGATTCTGGGAAGAAAGTTTTGATCGTTTGGACGACTATTTAAAGGAATTACAGAAAAAGGAGAAGAAGAATGACCGCCATAAAAAATAAATCCAACGAGATCAAGATCACCCGGATCTATGACGCGCCCGTGAAAATGGTTTGGGACGCCTGGGTTGACTCAGAACAGGCAGCTAAATGGTGGGGCCCCAGGGGTTTCACGATTACAACTCACAGCAAAGATTTTAAGGCTGGCGGACATTGGAATTACACCATGCACGGCCCGGACGGCGTGGATTATGTCAACAAGACCCAATATCTGGAAGTGGAGACCTACTCCAAGATGGTTTATGACCACGGCGGTAACGATGAGCAGAAACCGCTGTTTCGCGTGACGGTTCTTTTTAAAGACCTCAAAGGAAAAACCCAGTTGGATATGACGATGGCACTGCCCACACCGGAAGCGGCTGACGATACGCGTAAATTTATCAAGAAAGCCAACGGCAATTCGACCTGGGACCGCCTGGCTGAGTATCTGGAAGAAGGAACGACGAAGAGAGATGTTTTCGTTATCAATCGCAGTTTCGAAGTGTCCCTGTGGAAGATGTTTGAGGTTTGGACAGACCCGAAACAGCTTTCCCAATGGGTGCCGCCTACGGGCTTTACCATGAAATACATTAAGGCGGATATCCGGGAGGGCGGCAGCAGCTTCTATTCCATGACAGATGGCCAGCACACCATGTATGGCCGGGCTGAATATCTGAAAATCGAAAAGCCCAACCTTATTGTTTATCGGCAGCAGTTTTGCGATGAGAATGAAAAGATATCCCACCACCCCATGTCCGCGACCTGGCCTTTGAGCATGAAAACCACCGTCCTCTTTTTCGAGGAGGGGCCGGATCAAACCCGGGTGGCTTTGACCTGGGAGATTGAGGGCGACGCTACGGCGGAAGAAAAGATGACCTTCCACATGGCCAAACCGGGTATGGCGCAGGGCTGGGGCGGTTCTTTTGACAAGCTGGAAACTTATGTGGCCGGATTTTAAACCAAGGAGAATGAAATGAGTAAAGTCATCGTAGCGGCGTTTGGGGTTTCCATGGACGGCTTTGCCGCGGGTCCGGATCAGAGCCTGGAGAATCCTTTGGGGGTTCGGGGAACCGAATTGATGGGGTGGTTTTTTCCCACGAAAACTTTTAACGATATGCATGGGGATGGCGGTGGTACGACCGGTGTGGACAACGAATTTGCCGCGAGGTCTTTCGTCAATATAGGCGCCTGGATTATGGGCCGAAACATGTTCGGCCCTATCCGCGGTCCATGGCCGGATGAATCCTGGAAAGGCTGGTGGGGTCCTAATCCGCCCTATCACGTTCCCACATTCGTATTGACCCATCACGCCCGTCCGCCTTTGGAAATGGAAGGCGGGACCCGATTTATCTTTGTCACAGACGGGATTCAATCGGCTCTGCGGCAGGCCAAGGAAGCCGCTGGGAAGAAGGACGTTCGGATAGGCGGGGGAACCTCGACCGTTCGGCAGTATTTACAGGCCGGTTTGATCGATGAGATGCACCTGGTCTTATCGCCCGTTTTGATGGGAAAGGGTGAAAATCTTTTCGCGGGTCTCGATTTACATGTTATGGGTTTTAAATGTGTTGAGCGGGCTGCCAGCGAAAAGGCGACTCATGTAGTTCTTAAAAAAACAGGGGGTGCGTAAATGGTCTCGAAAAGCAAAGTAGGAGTGATGGGTTGGACGGGCAGAGTGATGACGGTTTTGGCGGCACTGCCTTTTGTCATGAGCGCTGCCATGAAATTCATGGGCGGTCCGCAGATGGTACAAGGCATGAGTCATTTTGGCTGGCCCGAGGGCATGTTGATTACCCTGGGGATTTTGGAAGCCGGATCGGTCATTCTTTACCTCATTCCACAAACCGCGGTGCTGGGCGGCATTGTTTTGACAGGTTATTTGGGCGGAGCCATTTGTACCCACATGAGGATTGGCGAGCCGGTTTATGTGCATGTGATTTTGGGCCTCTTCATTTGGGGTGGTCTTTATCTGCGCGAGGCCCGCTTGCGTGAATTGATCCCCTTTCGAAAAGGAGTTTAGTCATGGCCATTGAATTGGGAAATTTCGAGAATAAAGTCCATTCCAAAGACCTTCGTTTGACCCGGGTTTTTAAGGCGCCCCGCAAAACAGTTTTCGCGGCCTTTACCCAGCCCGAGCATTTAGTGCATTGGTGGGCGCCCAAGCCTTTGACTGTGTCCCGCTGCGAAGTGGATCTTCGTCCGGGTGGGGAATGGAACTATACCTTTCAATTTCCGGATGGCACCGGGCACGATTGCAAGGCGGTTTACCGCGCGGTAGAACCGCCGAGCAAGCTGGTCATGGAAAGTTCGGTTCCGAATCCACAGGGCACGCCTTATTTCACGATTCTCCAAACGATTCTTTTTGAGGATAAGGGTGATGAAACGGGAGTGGTTTTTGAGATGAAGATTCTGCAGGCCAACGCGGGCGCGGAGCCCTTCCTGGAAGGCGCGAAACAGGGTACGGGTATGACCCTGGATAATCTGACGGAGTATTTGGGTAAAATTTAGGAGAGACAATGAAAAAGAAAAGCGCGGCAAAAATCGTCAAGGCTGAAAAAATCACGCCGTTTTTGTGGTTTGACAACCAAGCGGAAGAAGCGGCAAAATTTTATGTTTCCGTTTTCAAGAAAAATTCAAAGGTTTTAAAAGTAGTGCGGTATGGAAAGACCGGGCCGGGGCCAGAGGGCACAGTCATGCTTGTCTCGTTCCAATTGGCGGGAAAAAAGTTTACTGCTTTGAATGGTGGTCCGCAGTTCAAGTTTTCGTTAGCGACTTCATTCGTGGTGGACTGCGTTGACCAAAAAGAGGTGGATTGGTTCTGGGCGAAGCTTTCTGAGGGCGGCGAAAAAAGCCAGTGTGGATGGCTGAAGGACAAATATGGTTTATCCTGGCAGATTGTTCCCTCGGTTATTCCCAGGTATATGAGCGATTCGGATTCAGTGAAGTCCCAAAGGGTCATGAGCGCTGTGCTTAAAATGAGCAAAATTGAAATCGAGGTCCTGAAAAAAGCCTACAGGGGAGACAAATGAGTAATCTGAAGCAAACCGCCGTGGATTTCCTGCAAATGGTGGTCGCGGGCGATATTGAAAAGGCTTACGAAAAGTATGTGGACATGAACGGTAAACACCATAACCCCTTTACTCCGGCGGGGTTTCCGGCGCTCAAAAAGGGAATGATGGAAAATGACGCCAAATTTCCGCATAAAGCCTTTACGGTGAAGCATGTGGTAGGTGAGGGGGATTGGGTTACGGTGCATTCCCACCTCGTGTTAAAAGCAGGTGAACTGGAACTGACGACCGTTCATCTATTGAAGTTCGGAAATGGCAAGATTGTGGAGCTTTGGGATGTGGCGGCACCCATTCCGGCGGAATGCCCCAATAAAGACGGCCTCTTTTAAATTCAAATAATGAACAAATTTTGGAAACCATTCGGCTTCAAAGAACGTCCAAATACTGGATCCCGGGATAAAACAAAGCGGGGCCAAAGGCAGTTCATTTTTTAAATGGAGGCTTTCATGAATTTGAAAAAGATGGTTTTGGGTGCGGCTTTGTTGAGCCTGGCGGCGATGCCAGCCATGGCGGGGTTGGATTTGACGATCAACGTGGGCCAAGACGACCAGGCTCATTATGATTTTAACGGTGGAGCTAGAAAACACCACCCGATGATCTGGAAAGCGGCTAAGCAGCTGCAAAATGCCAAGCATACCCTTTGGGCTGCCGCGGATGATTTCCACGGTCACAAGGCTGACGCGATCGGCGCGATTAACGCCGCTTTGGATCAATTGGCGGTTTGCGAACGTAAGTAAATTTTGGTTTTGGAAAGCCATCTTCCGAAAGGGAGATGGCTTTTTTTATGTCTGTTAGCGGTCCAGGGCTTGATAAGCCTCAATCCAAGCGATATTAAAAAGGCCCTTCCGTACCAGCAACTCCACCGTATTGCCCCCGCCGACTGAGAAATAGAAAGGGTAAGGAACTAGTAATTGGCAGTTTTGGTCTTTGTTGTTCCAATCTGGAAAGTCGATGTAATAGGCCATGGGATTAACGCCGTCTTTAATACTGCCGCCTAAAACAGATGTTTCTTTGTGGCTGATGATGACTCTGACCGTTTCGGGCTCGGACTGATCTAAAAGGCCATTGGCGATTTGAAGGTTGAAGCGTAGAAACCAGCCGAACAAACAACCCAAGATTAAATACAAAACCACAATGATCGCCGCGGGAACCTTTTCTTGTAACGCGAGCTTGATTACTTTTTTAAATGCCAAATAGCAAAAGACGAAGGCGAGAAGGGCGCAGACAAGATCGCTTATCCAGAGGTCGTTAGCGCGGATAAAGCGAAAGTTCGCGGAACAATAGAGAAATTCGATCACGAGAAGAACGATGAATAAAAGTGAACTGAGAATCGCAAACTCGAATTTTTTACCGTTCATTTAAACTGCCTGTCCGGAAACCCAGCCAGAGGCCCATGCCCATTGAAAGTTAAACCCGCCCAATTGACCAGTGATATCTAAAACCTCGCCGATAAAAAAGAGGCCCGGTACTTTGAGAGATTCCATGGTTTGAGGCGAAAATTCTCGGGTGTCCACGCCGCCCTTGGTCACTTCAGCCACACGGTAGCCAAAGGTATCCTGGGGGACAAAACGGTATTCATGAATGTTTTTGGCTAAGGACATCAGTGTTTCGTCCGGGAGTTCGGCCCAGGCGCCCCGGGCGCCGGCATTCCAGGCAATGCGATCAGCCAAGCGGCGGGGAATTCTTTCAGAAAACCAGATGCGGAACTCACCTCGTCCACCCGCGGCTTTATCTTTTTTCAATTGGGCATAAGTTTCTTCAACGGTCATCTCTGGTATCCAGTTAATGACGATTTCTTTCCCCGGCTCCCAAACTAAAGACGCGTTCAGCATGATGGGGCCGCTGAGGCCGGTGTGAGTAATCATGATGTCTTCGACCATATTCCAAGCGCCGCAAGAGGCGCTCACAGTTAGATGAATACCCGCCAGATCTTTAAATTTGGTCAAATCGCTGGGTGAAAAGTTGAGCCCCACCAGGGCGGGCGACGGTTCGACTATCTTCATGCCGAATTGTTGGGCGATTTTATATCCAAAATCCGAAGCGCCCAATTGGGGCCAGGAAAGACCGCCAGTGGCGATGACTAGCCGTGAAGATTGATAACTTTGATCTTCTAACTGCACGGTAAAAAGATCTTTTTCGTGATACACCTGTTGAACTTTTTGATTTAGAAGAAGGGAAGCTCCGCTTTGTTGTGTTCGTTCTACTAAGAGGTCGATAATTTCTTTGGCGCTTTTATCGCAAAATAATTGGCCGTCTTTTTTTTCATGGTAGGCAATACCCTTCTTTTTCACTATCGCGATGAAATCCTTGGGTTTGAAGCGGGCAAGCGCGTCGTTCACAAAGCCGGGGTTTGAGCTGTGGTAGTTCGATGGTTTGGCGTAAATGTTCGTGAAATTGCACCGCCCACCCCCTGAAACGAGTATTTTAGGACTGGGTCTGCGGCTTTGCTCTAAAACCATCACTTTGCGGCCGCGGGAAGCGGCAGTAGCGGCGCACATGAGGCCGGCGGCGCCGCCGCCGAGAATAATGACGTCATAGGTGTTCATGGGCAATAGGATAACAGTTAGCTTTGACGGTCTGAAATTAAAATAGACAGTTTGTGGTTGGACGAAAGAGGAAGCTTTTGAAGAAAGCAATTATTTTTATTCTGGTCATCATTTCGGCGGGAATATTTTCGGTTTTTGAATGGGAAAATCATCAGCCGATTGGTCCAAAAATTTCCATTCTCTTTATCGGCAATAGTTACACCTTTGTAAATGACCTGCCGAATCTGCTGGTGAATTTAGCTAAAACGGGCCGGCATGAGGTGGAAACGGCGTCTTATACGCCGGGCGGAGCGACTTTGTCCCAATTGGCGAATACGGAAAAAGTTCTTTCTCAAATAGCGGAGTCGAAATCAACTTATGTTGTCCTGCAGGAACAAAGTGTTGTGCCGGCGGTGGAGCAATCCCGCCAAAATGGGATGTACCCGGCGGTGCGTTTTTTGACTTACAAAATTAAAGAAGCAAAATCTACACCCTTGCTTTATATGACCTGGGGAAGAGAAAAGGGACTGGCTGAATTTGGTTTTAATGATTACACATCCATGCAGGACCAAATTACGGCGGGCTATCTGAATATTGGCAAAGAGACGGGAACAGGAGTGGTGCCGGTGGGCGAGGCTTGGAGAGAAGCGCTCAAGCGTGATTCTGGATTGAAGTTGTGGCAGGGTGATGGAAGCCATCCCACTGTGGAAGGATCCTATTTGGCAGCCTGTGTTTTTTACGCTGCTATTTACCGCCAAAGCCCCGAGGGGCTGGATTACACTGCGGGATTACCCGCTGAAAGAGCTAAGGTTCTACAGACGGTGGCGGCCCAGACGGTCTTAACGGAAGCTGGTCAATGGAATCTCCGCTAAACACGACTATATTTTCTGCAACTGTATCTATTGTTGGCGCCGGCCTCTAGGGTGGACTAAATAAGTTATTTAAATCACCCGGAGGGGCTATGACCAAGAAAAAAGGCAAGAAAAAGGCTAAGACCGAATTTACAGTGAAGCGTATCGAAAGAAAACAAACCCGGCATTTAAAAGCCCCTGCGGCTGCTGCACCCGCGAAATAAACCGGTTACCTGTTAAAAAGGAGCTCCTCGAAATGAGGCGCTCCTTTTTTTGTGCCTAAATAAAAAAAGCCCCCTCGGCTTTCGCCGGGGAGGCTTTTGGTTTGCGTAAAGATGATTAGATCTTAACGACGTTTTCGGCCTTGAGACCCTTGTCGCCACGCGCCACTTCAAATTCAACGCGGTCGCCTTCGTTCAAGGATTTATAACCCTCAGCTTGAATGGCGGAATGGTGAACAAATACGTCTTCACCACCGTCCTGGGAGATAAAACCAAAACCTTTTTCATTCTTAAACCACTTCACAGTTCCTTGCGGCATTGTTTGAAACCTCAACTTTTTTTCTAAAAATTTAACTGCACCAACTCGACCTGTCGAAGCACCGCTTTGGAGTAGTTATAGTACAGGAATTAGCCCCAATAAGTTCATTCGGAGGGCATTTATCCCATTTAAATCATTAAACAAAGGGTAATTTGATGATTTTAGCTGAGGATGGCGGGTGATTAAGCTTTTTGACCGCTCATGTTGTGAATCATTTTGGTAATGCTTTTTTGGTTTATGGACAGGGCTTTCAAGTGGGCGTGGTAAACATTTCGGCCCAGTTCGTTATCGCTGTCAACGCGGGTGACATTCGCGAGAAACATCAGTTCGCTTTGATAGCTGGGGAAGTGAAGCATCACTTCCATCAACACGTCCGAATAGGTCACGCTTTGAGTCAGCAAAGACAGGTGGGTTTTAAAAATGTCTTTGTAAATAGCTTTGTAAAACATCGCTTCTTCAGCTTTTTTCACGAAATGTTTCTCAGTTGTTTGGGAATAATACTCATGGGGGATAATTTTTTTATCCTCGGGGGTTCCGACTACCCGGTAATGAGCGCGGAGAGTGGCCACTACCCGGCCTTCTTCGCGTTTTTCGACCCAGCCCGAAAGATGCTCATTCAGCCATTCGTCGGTGGGATTGTAGACTCCAGGTATATGCAAAACTGGCCTCGTTCTTAAATATTTCACTCATCCTATCGGCAGAAAACCAAAAAAACACACTGAAAAGTAAAGTGTTGCAAGACTTTTAAGTTTATCACCTTTTTTTGACGGAAGTAGACCCATGGCCATTTTTATGGATTCTAAAAGCCCCATTTCAAACGATGTGAGTACAATTAAACACGAAGCATTTACCTGGAGGGGCTGATGAAAGATATTTGGAAATATATTGTTTTGATTTTCGTCGCCGTTGGATGTGTGCCAAGTAATTCCACAGTTGAAAATAAAGCTTTGGCTCCCGGCAGTATGGAAGAGAAGAGAGCGGTATCCGAGGTGAAGCGTTTAGCGGTTCAACATGGATATCACCCGGAAAAGATGGATCTTCAGATCAAAGCGAACCCAGAAACCGGTGATTTCTCAGTTTTTCTATTTCCTAAAACCACGGACGTCAGGGAGTTTCACCGTGAACTGGGCCTCTTTGCCATTGTTAAGGCCCAATCGGGGGAGCTCATTCGTTTTAGCGACCCCAAAACCGATCCTAAGTGAATTAGTGGAATGGATCCGCGTGGGCTGTATCCAGCATGAAACGGATGCCAAACCGGCCGTCAAAAACCTGAGTTAAATTCTGCCAAAAAATTAAATGATCTAAAACTTCCGTGTATAGAGAAACCTCATGGCCGTTGCCCACAGGAAAGTCCATTCCGGCGCCAAAATTCATACCCAAGAGTATTTCGTATCCGTTGGTAACTAAGGGGATTCCCTGAGTGGCGACTTCCGAGCCTGGCGGCGGCGGGGGCGGATCGATCACCAAGTCCGCGCCTACGCCTCCCACTAAATAAAATGAACCGTTGAAGCGGTGATGGACATAATCCCATTTGTTGTTAAGGGGATACCAGCGCATATTGACGGAAAGAGAAACGTCATCGGTCGGTTGAACTACTGTGACTGCATTAGACGCTGTGGGTAAGACTTGGATGGTGGTTGGTATGGAAAGAGTGACTGGCAAATTTGGCATGGTGAAATAATCCACCGCGAAAAAACCGTCCCAGCGGTCAGAGACGCTCACGCCCATCCAGGCGCCTATTTCGGGCGCGGGTCCGTTTGCGGCAATGAAGCCAGTCGGTTCCTCGGCGCCGGTGTGAAACATGAGGCTGAAATTTGGCATTTCACCGTTTTCGGCCCAAGCGGAGGCGGTCAGACAAAAGAGTAGGAGTAACAAGAGGGTTAATTTTTTCATCGGCGCTATTTTAAGCGCGAAAAGCTCTGTCGGGGAATAAACCCGGTGAAAATCAGCTTAAAGATTTTTGTACGCGGATGATGTGGGACTTTCGGCGTTTTTTGGGCTGAGGAACACCCAAGGCCGACTGTACTTTACGGCCATTGTGATTTTGAATCAGTGTTTCGTATTGGGAAATCAGCCGGCCGTTAATCGCGGACCAATTGTAATGCTCGGCGGTTTCCAAAGCTTTTTCGCGAAGCTTTTTGGCCCGGACGGGGTAGCGGAGCACCCATTCAATCTGCCGGGCAAAATCCACACCGTCGTAGGGATTCGCCAAAAGACCGTCCTCTTGATGATGGATGATGTCCGCGGAGCCGCCTTTGTTGGCCCCGATTACCGGTAAGCCTGAAGCGAAGGCTTCTAAAACCACGTTGCCGAATGTTTCGGTAGTGGAGGGGAAAACAAAGAAGTCAGACGAAGCGTAAACTTTAGATAATTCCTGTCCTTTGATAAAACCAAAGAAAAGATCATTGGGAAATTTTTCCTTGAGGATTTTGCCGTAGGGGCCGTCGCCAGCGAAACCCAGTTTGAATTGGTAGCCCTTTTGACGGAGGATCTGAACGGCTTGAACCAGCTCAGATAGATTTTTTTCCGCTACTAACCGGCCCACAAAAAGAAGCAGCGGCTCTTTGCCTAAGCCCTGGGATTGGCGCCAGTTCTCATCCCGGTGAAGAGGAGAGAACTTTTGGCGATCAATGCCACGTGGCCATAGCTGAACCCCTTTGAATCCTTTCGAAATTAGTGTAGAGACAGCTCCGGGCGTGGGGACAAAAGTCATTTGGCTGCGGTTGTGAAACCATTTCATATAGTCCCATCCGGCTTGAAGGGCCCAACCCAAGCCGTAATAAGGGAAATAGTCCACGAAATGGGTATGGTAGCCGGCTACGGAAGGCAGTTTGTGACGAAAGGCGTAATTTTGACCGTAGATGGAAATGGGAGTAGGCGCGGAAACATGGATGAGGTCGGGTTTGAATTCGTTAAGGATTTTTTCCAGTTTAAAAATAGGCGGTAACCCGACGCGGTAATAGCGGTAGAGCGGAAAGGGAATTGAGGGGACTTTGATCACCCGGCCGCGCCAAGGTTCAGCGTCTGTGGGCAGACTGGGCGAAATAACGAGAAAGTCAATTTGTTGTTCATTGAGGGTTTCGGCTAAGCGGGTAAAGGTATGGGCAACGCCGTCGGTGAGCGGGGGAAGGCTTTCAGTAAAGTACGCGATTCGCAAAAGCTTCCTCCAAAAGAATTTTCTTTCGGAAGAACAAGATAAAGGTTGTTGGGTGAGGGTCTGTGAAAGAGGGGTAACTTTTAGGTTAAATCAATTTCGCCAGACACTGCGGTCCATGTTGCGGTACTGGATAGCCTCGGCGATGTATGAAGGTTTTAGGTTTTCCTCGCCGTCGAGGTCGGCGATGGTGCGGGCGACTTTGAGAATGCGGTCATAAGCCCGGGCTGATAGTCCGAACTTTTCCATGGCGGTTTTAAGAAGGGCCTGCGAAGGTTCGTCCAACTGGCAATACTTTCTCATTTGAACGGTGTTCATCTGGGCGTTGCAATGAATACCATCATCGTTAAACCGCTTTTGTTGAATCGCCCGGGCCTGGCTAATGCGCTCTCTAATAGCGCTGGACGGTTCGGCGGGTGTGGTGTCGGAAATTTCTTTCCACTTGAGCGCGGGTACTTCGATGTGAAGATCGATACGGTCTAACAAAGGGCCTGAAATTCTTCCGAGATATTTTTGAATTTGATTAGGTGAGCAGGTGCATTCCCGGGAAGCGTCGGTGTAGTAGCCGCAGGGACAAGGGTTCATAGCGGCAGCCAGCATGAATTGGGCGGGGAAGGTCAGCGTTGATTGAACCCGCGAGATAGTAACTGTGCCGTCTTCCAAAGGCTGACGCAAAACTTCCAAAACATTTTTATTGAATTCGGGAAACTCATCCAAAAAGAGAACGCCGTGATGGGCAAGGCTAACTTCGCCTGGTTTTGGAATAGTGCCGCCGCCAATAAGACCCGCGTCAGAAACCGTGTGATGGGGCGAGCGGAAAGCCCGGGTAGCCATGAGAGCTCTTCTGCGGGGAAGTGTGCCGGCGATGGAATGAATTTTAGTAGTTTGGATGGCTTCTTCCAACGAAAGCGATGGCATGATGGTTGGGAGTCGTTTGGTGAGCATGGATTTTCCCGACCCAGGAGGCCCAACAAGCAAAATATTGTGCCCGCCAGCGGCGCCGATTTCTAAAGCGCGCTTGGCATTTTCCTGGCCTTTGACATCGGCAAAATCGACTTTGTAAGTAGAGTGCTGTTTGAACTCTTCCTCGATATCCACCACAACTCGGGAAAGTGTTTTAGCGCCGGTAAGGAACTCAACCGCTTCTTTTAGGTTTTTAACCGCGTAAACAGGCACTTCGACAACGACTGCGGCTTCTTTAGCGTTTTCAGCTGGCACTAAAAGGCCGTTGACTTTGTTGTCTCGGGCAGCCAATGCAATGGGTAAGGCGCCTCGGATAGGTCTAATTTTGCCGTCTAAGGCCAATTCGCCGACTATCCAAAAGCCCTCTACCGCTTTAGCGGGCAATTTGCCCGAAGCCACTAGAATGCCAATCGCCATGGGGAGGTCAAAAGAAGGTCCTTCTTTTTTGGTATCCGCCGGGGCCAGGTTGACCGTAATGCGTTGGATGGGAAAGGTAAATTGAGAGTTCGTAATGGCGCTTTTGACCCGGTCTTTGGACTCCTTGACAGCCGCATCCGGCAGTCCTACGGTTTGGAAGGTCGGCAGGCCGGGGCAGATATCAACCTCGCACTCGACGGGGTAGGCATCGATACCCAAAAGGGCGGCGCTTCTAATGTTCGCTAACATAGTGTTTCCGTGATTAAATAGTTAAATAAGGCCGATTTCGGGGGATATTATTCAAGGACTTTGGCAAGAATCAAGCGAATATGCTACCTTAAGGCCATAAAACCGATGGTTTGGGGGGCCTGTTTCTCTTGAAAAACAGGGGTATGGCCGTTAACATAGCGACCCCAATAGGACAACTTCATTAAAGGTGTGACAATGCCATCGACTGAAAAAGTAAAAATTAACGTTCATGAAAAAGATTTCGAAGTTGAACTCTATGAAAAGCAAGGCAAGTTTTACGCGAAAACCCATGTGAACAACTTTGGTGAAATTGTGGTGGCTGATCTGGGCGGAGGAAAAGACAAGGCTTTGAAGAGCATTCAAGCCCGCATCGGCAACATTGTGATGGCTTTACAGTCTGATGAAGACCGCGAAAACCGCCGCAAACAACGCGCTGAGGAATTGGCCAACAAGCAGAACCAAAACAACTGATTTTTGTGTTCCGACCGCAAGGTTGGGCACTGAGGGGATCCCCCCCTCTTTGAAGCCTCGAATCCCCATTCGAGGCTTTTTTATTTTCAGGACTTTTTATCTAAAGGAAGCGGATATTTGCAGGCCCACAAAAGGTCCGCTCAAATCAAAGGCATAAGCGCTGTTGGCGGAGCTTGAAGTCGAGCTCGAGGATGATCCGGAAGAGCCCGAAGAGGCAAAGTTGTAAGTTTGGCCATTAGAAGTCCAGCTGGTTCCCATATTCGCTAATTGATATCCCCCAAAAAGAGAAGCCGCAAATATTGAGTCGAAATGCCAATCCACGCCCAATTGAGCCTGTATGCCAATACCGGAAGTGGAAGCGGAATAGCTGGTGGAGCTGCTCGAAGAGCTGCTTGAGGAAGAACTGCTCGATCCGGGTTCGGTCCAAGTAATCATATGGTACGACACGCCCGCCCCCACAAAGGGCTGCAGATCGCCGGTGTTGATAAAGTATCTGCCGTCTACGCCAAAAGAAATATCCGAAAAGTTATAAGTGACGCCGGTGTTATAGATGGTCGCGCCTTGCGACGAAATGGCAGTTAATTGTTCTTGGTAAGTTCCGACGGAATTGTAAGCGATGGGTAAACCAATCTCGATATTGGAAGAAATCCGATAAGTGGGCTCCAACGCAAGACTCAAACTTCCGGTAGGTACAACAGCTGTAAAAGTGGTATTGGGGTAGGACTGCTGAATCGTTTGGGCGGCAGAAAAATCAGTTTGCTCCATTGTCTGTAATAGCGGAATGGTGAAGAGTTGAATGGCCGGTTCTAAACGAATTCCGAAGGTGTTGGGTGTCGCGTATTGGTTGGAAACAACATAAGTGTTGCTCGAACCGCTAATTCTGGCGGCATAAATTTGTGAATCTACCCACTGCCCGTCATCAATAGAGAGTCTCGCTTTTAATTTGTTCGAGTAAGCCGCGATGGAATCGTTGGGGTGTTTGAGGTTGCAAATGCCCAGAGCGACCGCCGCGTCTTTATAGTCACCCAGCATCATTTGAGAAAAACCTAAGTAATAGTAAGGTTTATAGTTGTTTGGGTCTTGTTGTGCGGCTCTTTGAAAAGACTGTGCCGCAGAGGCATATTGTTTTTGTTGGAAGTAGCTGACGCCCTGGTCGAAATAAGGATTGCTGGCCGCGGGCGCAGCGGTCGGGGCTGGAGTGGCGCCGACTTTGGCCTGAACCTTGGCAATGAATTGGGCTAAACCGTCCGAAGGGGATAAGGCTTGAACTCTTTGATAGTCAGCCAGAGCGGCAGAATATTCACCCTGAGCGTAATGACAATTACCACGGCCCTGTAAAGCGGCGGTGTTGTTGGGGTCCAGTTGAATGGCAGCGCTGAAGTAGCGAATAGCCTGGGCGTAGTTCTGAGCGGTATAAAGCTTAACGCCCGCGTGATAGTAATCCGCCGAAGTCGCCGCTTTCGCTTCGGATCCGGCCAATAAAAAACCGACACACAAACAAAAGTACATAAAAATCTTTTTCATATTTTTCCTAAATAAATTATCTAATATATTTTAAACGCTCTAAAAATTTCCAGATTACTCAATCCAGAAACTAATAACTTCCAAATTCTTGTTAGCCTGGCGTAAACGGTTCGACAAAACTTTAATGATGATATCCATCAACTTCAAAGCCGTATGCGGGTTGTCTTTGCGGAGGGTTTGATAGCCTTCCAGCGGAATCATGAGAACAGTGGAGTCGGTGGTAGCGCGGACCGCGGCAGAACGGGGTTGGCCGTCCAAAAGTGCCATTTCGCCGAAAAACTCACCGGGGTTTAAAACCGCGATGGTGTTTTCCTGGTTTTTGACTTTCTTTTGAATCTTTACCGCGCCGCTTTTAATGACGTACATGCTATCGCCCTTGGAATCCTCGTCGAAAATCAGCTCGTCTTTTTGATAGGTCTTTTCCTGCCCCACTGAACCCAAAGCCTCTAAGTCAGTTCCGTCAAAGGTTTTGAAAGGCGCGTATTTGGCTAGGTAGCTAACTTCAGGCATGAAAAGGCTCCTTGGGAATGGTTTAGGGGTAAATTCTAGGAAGGTCTACAGAAGAAGCAAACACAAAAATTGTATTTATTTGGCCGGAAATCGGCTTAATTGCGGGGGAAAGAACAACCGTCTTAAAAGCTTAGAAATCGAAGCCGTGTTTGATGTTGTTTTTTGATTTGTCGGTTTTGGCGGCTGGAGCTTCGGTTGTGGGAGCGGCCAGCGGGACAACGGGCGCAGGCGCGACTGGCTCGGGGATTACTGCGGGAGGAGCTTCAGCTTCTTCAACAACGGGCATTTCAACCGCTGGGGCTGGAGCGTAAATCGGCGCGGGTTCTTCCATCACGGGAGCAGCCACTGGGGCACTAAGAACTTCAACCGCTTCTAAAATGTCAGTTTCGGCTTCCAGACTATTCGTGTCCATTTCACCAATGGCATTCAAGATTTCATTGTCGTCCAGCATAAAACCATCTAGGGCTGAAACGGGCAGGGGCTGATCCATACTGAAAGTGGGGATGGATTCTTCGTATGTAGGCACTTTGGGAACGGGTGCGGCAACTTTCGGCATCGTGGGCGCAATAGGCGCGGCCGCGACTGGTACGGGCGGTGCTTCAACCACCGGCGTTTCCTCAACGGTCGGTTCTGCTACTGCGGCGACTGGCATTTCTATTTTAGGCATAGGCGGAGGGTCGACTTTAGGCGCTGCAACAGGAACCGGCATAGACGGTATGGCCGGTGGTTTGACTGTCGGCATGGGGGGAGCTGAAACCACAGGAGCTTTGGGAGCGGGCGGCGGTACTGGTGCTTCCACCACGGGGGCTTTAATCGTTGGAGGCATAGCCGGCATTTCAAATTTGGGCATGGGCGGCATTGCCGCTGCTGGCGCAGGCGCGGCCGGCATTTCTACTTTCGGCGTGGGAGGCGCGGTGACGGGCGCAGGGGCCGCTGGTTTGGGTGCGGCTGGCGCGGCGGCAACGGGTGTCTCAGCTGGCGCTGCGGCGGCTTTAGCGGCTCTGGCCTTAGCCAAAACTTGTCTTAAATATTCTTTAGGGTCGGTGACCTTTACGCCTGCCGCTTCTAAACGGTGAGGAGTAGACGCTTGAGCGGATTCGGCGGCCGCGGCCGCTTCAGCCAGGCTGGCGTCTTGTTTTTTAATGTTGAGGAGCGCGTTTACTTCATCAATGGTGATGTTTTTCAGACGGGCAAAGCGGGAAGTGGCCTCGTCCACCATGGCGCCAGTTTCATGAATACGGATAAACTTTTCGTACTCGGCGATGGCCTTTTCGTTAATGCCCTTATTTTCATAAACCTGGCCCAAAATAAAATGAGCGTTGGCGTAGCTGGGTTCCAGTTTGATGGCGGTGCGGTATTCGTTAATAGCTTGTTTATACAGTTTAAGTTTGTCGTAAATGAGCCCCATGGTGTTGTGTACCTTGGCACTCTGGGGGTTCAGGGTAATGACCATGGTGAAAGTTTCCAACGCGTTTCTTAAGTCTCCGCCTTTTTCATAAGCGAAACCTAAGGCCATATAGGCGGCGGTGAAACGGGGATCAATCTTGATGGCTTCCTGAAAGGCTGTGATGGCTTTTTCTAAAAGATCCTGTTTGGCGTAAAGATTTCCCAGGTCGAAAGCGTTCTTGGCTTTGTTTTTTCCGGTCTTAGCCGCTTCTTCCAAACGCTTTAGCGCGACTTCCATATTACCGACCGCGTCTTTGTCGATCCCCAAACGGTGGTAAGACTCGGCGTAAGAAGGATCAAGCTCAATGGCGATTTGGAAAACCTGCATAGCTTCCACATATTTGCCCTCGGCAAAGTAAACGTTGCCCAGGTTGTTGTGAAAGGTAGCGTTCTTAGGGTGGATGGAGATGGCGTCTTCGAAGGTTTTAACCGCTTCGGCGTAGCGCTCACAGCGGGCCAGGGTTAAACCCAAATTGTTCCAAGCTTCGGGAGAGTTTTTGTCGATCGTGATGACTTTTTTAAAGCTTTGAATGGCTTCTGGATATTGGCCGAGGTCGGAGTGAAGGAAACCGATAGCCCAATGGGCTTCTTTATAATCAGGATCCACATCGAGGGCTTTTTGAAGCTCTTTAAAAGCTTTGGCGCTATCACCCGTTTGGGCAAGTTTTTGAGCGGACTCTAAGAGTTCCTTTTTTTTGTCGTCTTTACTGCCGAAGAGCGCCATGGGGTTCCATTAATTGGTTTGTTGCAGAAACGGCGCTTATTGTATCGCCGTTTCTTTTATGAGGTCAATTGGTACAAAGAATAGGTGCTAACGGCCTGGTAACCCTGGAAAACCGCTTCCGGGACCGCCGGGAAAGCCTCCTGGCATGCCTCCGCCCATTGGGGGGGAACCGCCCTGGCCCATGCCGCCCATGAGGTTGGCAGCCTTTTGCATCATCCCGCCCTTTTTCATAACCTTTTTCATCATGTCGTACTGCTTTAACAGGGTATTCACTTCATCGGGCCGGGTGCCGCTTCCTTGCGAGATACGGCGGCGGCGCGAGCCGTCCAAAAGCTGGGGAAACTTGCGTTCCTTTTTAGTCATCGAAAGGAGGATGGCTTCCATGCGCTTAATCTTCTTGGCGTCGGGGGCCTGAGCCATCATTTGTTTCTTTTGGGCGTGATCGCCGGGCATCATGGCGATGATTTCGTCCATCGAACCCATCTTGGTGAGTTGTTGAATCTGTTCGAGCATGTTGTCCAGGTTAAAGTCCGAAGCTTTGGTGAGCTTTTGCGCCATGGTGCTTTGGCGCGCGACTTCCTCGGCTTTTTCAATGAGAGTCAGCATGTCGCCCATACCCAAAATGCGGGAGGCCATACGGTCGGGATAGAAAGCTTCTAAACCTTCCATCTTTTCGCTGACGCCGACAAACTGAATGGGAACGCCGGTGACAGAAGTGATGGAAAAAATCGCGCCGCCTCTGGAATCGCCGTCCGCTTTGGTCAGCACTAAGCCAGTGAGGGGCAGTTTGGCGTGAAAGGTTTTCGCTACATCCACGGCGTTTTGGCCGGTCATGGCATCCACCACTAACATGATATTGGTGGGTTTGAGCTTCTTTTGAATTTCAGAAATCTCATTCATCATCGCTTCGTCAATCTGCAAACGGCCAGCTGTGTCTAAAATCAAAACATTGCAATCGTTTTGAAGGGCGGTTTTTACGGCTCTCACGCAGACGTCTAAAGCTTTTTCACCGTTCTCAGGTTTGAAGATGGGAACCTGGATTTCCTGGGCTAAGGTGGCTAATTGTTCAATGGCGGCGGGGCGCACTAAGTCCGCGGCGACCAAGCCAGGCTTACGGCCGTCTTTTTTGAACCACAGGGCCAGCTTGGCGGCGGTGGTGGTTTTACCCGTTCCCTGTAAACCGGCTAATAAAATTAAAGTCGGCGGGGCGGGGGCGAATTTGAACTTGTTCGCAGTCTTGTCTTTAGGGGTTAAAAGTTGGATCAGTTCTTCGTGAACAATCTTAATCATTACCTGGCCGGGGGTCAGGCTTAACGCCACATCCCGTCCTAAAGCTTTCGCTTTAATTTTATCCAGAAACATTTTGACGGTTTCAAGGTTCACGTCGGCTTCTAAAAGGGCCAGACGGACCTCTTTGAGAGCTTCTTCAATATTTTCTTCAGTGATTTTGCCCTGGCCGCGCAGGTTCTTAAAAACTTTTTGAATTCGGTCGGTTAAATGATCAAACATGATTCGTGTAATTCCTTAATGAAGTGAGGGATGATTTTAAGAGGAACGGTGTGAAAAGGAAAGGCGGTTAGCGCTCTCTTCTTAAAACAAAAAGGGCCAAAAGCCCGTTTAAAACCATCAAGAGTGACGCCAAAAAGAAGGGCGATCCGGGCAATTGCCAGCTATGGGTAGGATCGATAAAAAAAGCATAGGTGACAGTGAAGAGCATCGGACCGACCAGTTCGGCGATGGCTCTCAGGCTTCCATTGGCGCCCTGCAACTGGCCTTGTTCTTTATGGCTGACATGTTTAGTCATCATGCTTTGGGTAGCGGCATTCGAGAAACCCCAGAGAGCCATGAGTGGAATAGAGCACAGAAAAAGAGTGCCTGTGGGCGCTAAACCAAAGCCAGCAAAGCCCAGCATGCCGAAGAAAATACCGATTAATAAAGCCTTGTGTTCGCCGAAGCGTTTCACAAAAGGCCGCACCAAACCGCCTTGAACAATGCCGGTGCAAATTCCCACAATGGCCAGACAATATCCCACCATTTGAGAGTCCCAGTTGTAACGGTAAAGCACACACAGCACAAAAACACTGGAGAAAACAACGTGAGCCAGCATGTTCGTGAAATAAATACCGGCCAAACCGAATAAATCCCGGTGGGATTTTAATAACACTAATGAGCCGACGGGATTGGCGTTTTTCCAGCTGAAGTTAACCCGGCGGGATTTGGGCAGGGATTCGGGCAGTACTAAGAGACCGTAAAAGAAATTGGCTAAACTCAGGCCCGCGGCGACCCAGAAGGGAAGCCGAGGATCCACTCCCCCCAAAATACCGCCGAGGGTGGGTCCCAATACAAAGCCCACGCTAAAGGCGGCGCCGATCATGCCGAAACCCGCCGCGCGTTTTTGCGGTGTGGTGGAATCCGCGATATAGGCAAAGGCGGTGGAGATGCTGGAGGTCGTGATACCAGAAACGATTCGTCCGCCGAATAACCAACCGATGGTGGGCGCGATTGCCATGACGATGTAGTCAATGCCGGTGCCGAGGTTTGACAGCAGGATGATGGGACGGCGGCCAAAGCGGTCAGACAGGGAACCGATAATGGGCGAGGCGAAAAACTGCATCAGCGCCCAAACCGTACCAAAAAGGCCAACCATGTAAGCGGCTTGCCCGCTGTTGCCAGCCATGAAGTTGAGAATCAGTTTGGGCAGAATGGGGATAATCAGTCCCAATGCCAGAATGTCCAAAAGGACAGTGATGAAGATAAAGAGAAGAGCGTGTTTGCTTTTGCCTGGTTTTGTTTTAGCCATGTTGGAGTCCTTAACTATATAGAAGACGGGCAACTATAACAAAAAAGGTCTTCTGAAAGAATCGGACTCTTCGGTTGGTGTGAATCGATTGGTTATTTGGCCAGTTTCTTCTGTTCGGCCACCCAATCGAGCAGGATCTTACGGTTCTTGTCAGACAGCGGCAGGCCCAATCCCAGCTTGGCCTGGCTATCGGGCGGCATGAAGCTCTTAGTGAGTACTTTTTCTAAATGCTTTAACTGCTTGGCGACCGGCTGGTCATCGGGGAAAGGAAATTGACTGCCCATGGTTAAAGCGTCTAATCCATCACCGACTTCTTTTTTGATTTTCTTGGCAATGACCGGGTCTTTGCTCGCATAAGGTTTATCCGCGCCCGGCACATGGCAGGCGAAGCAGCTATCTTTCAAAATGGGAAGCACCGTTTTGGTGAAGTCCACGGGGCCTTTGGTTGTATCCGCCAGGGCGATAGTAGAAACCGCTGAAAATAGGATGATGGAAGAGGCTTTCAGGTAGAAACGCATGACGGCTCCTTGGTTTTGATTTCGGATGAACGAAATTATCCCACAAACACTTTGAAAATAAAGAGCCGTATGAAATATCCATACGGCTCCCGAATCCATTACTTAATCAAAAACCGGGTTCCCGCCATATAAGTGGGGTCAATCTGCTGAACCCCGTTAAGGCTGGTATAAACGGGTATTTGCACTTTGGCATAAAGAGTGGAATCCCCGCTGACGTTCCAGGAAAAGCCAGGTGAGAGATCAATCACGGTGCCTCCGGTGTTGGGCGCCGTAATGATGGCGCTTTTGTCGTCGTTTTCTTCGGTATCCGCGTTGGCGTAACGGCCCTCAATCGCCAATGAGAAAGCCAGAGGTTCGGCGACGGTTAATTGCCCGGATATTCCTCCCGTGTAAGACGTTCCGAAGGTATAACCGAAAACCGGGCTGGTGCTGTCCGTGGTCGCTGGCGTGGTGTGAACAATCACGTTTGCGTTGGCACTCAAGGTAAAGCCGTCCCAGACATGGTTGTACAGCAAGCCGCCGTAAAGTCCAAAGGCGCCAGTACCCAGTTGGGCATGGGTATCCAAATTGTTTCCCGTAAACTGCGAAACAAAGTTGGTTCCTCCGGTGGGCAAATAACTGCCCGCCGAAACCGCCAGAGCCTGGTGCTGCTGATTTTGGAAATTGGTTTCCTGCCAGAAGAAATAACGGAATCCGACCAGCATATCGCCAATGCCAAAGGGCGTGCCAGCGTCCGGCCCGGCGGGAGCCGTGACCGACCAATATTTTTCCACTACCGGCAGCATGACCGTTAAGGACAAATTAAAGGTCGGGCTGTAAGTGAGAGTGGTGTTGAGGTTGACCTGGCGGACCGATTCGGTGCTGATCAAATCGTCGCTCTGGGCGCTGGCGGTGAGATAGATGTTTTGAATATCCAGGCGCCAACTATCAGCCAAAGGATGTGCGGTTTCGGAAGCTTGCAAAGGGTCGCCGCACCCGCAGACGGAGCAGGCTTGCGACAAACCAGGAAGAAGGGCCATCAGGCCCCAAAGCAATAATCGTTTAAACATTTAAATTTCCTCAAAATTGGATTTGTCAGTACCCCGCAAGAGGCATGACATAACAGTTCGCTATTTAAACGAAATGTTCCAATTCGGGAGGAGGAGTGAAAATCTCTGAAGTGGGTGAGGGGCAGAACTTAAAGGCGAATACGACGAGACGGGTAAGATCACTTCTATATAGGCTTGGTTGGGCGGCTGGCATGAACTTGTCGGCGCTTTGGAAAAAAAACAACTGCCGGGCACTGTCGGGCGTACAGCCTGATGGATATAGCCCCGCTAGGTGGCCGCAAACTGCCTGGGAATCCGCGCAGCAGCAAACATCGCCGCACATATCTTCCATGCCGCAGGTTTGACAGATGTGATGAGTCTGGGTTTTTAAAGCCGCTATGCTCAAAAAAGGTTCGGTAACCCAGAGGCTGATGAGGAGTAAGAAGAATATTCGTTTGGCAGGCATGGGCATAAGTTAGCCCCGCTTTTACTGATTTGCAACTGATGGTTTGAAGAGATTGCTGTGGTTTTTATATGAATGTGGGTGTCGTGCCCTTGAATCTAACTTTTATTGACAAAACAAAGGAAAGTCTCCGTTAAAAGTGAGGGTCGGCCGTTTGACTTAAGGCTTTTGTAGGTATACTCCAGCCTCGCTTCCGACGCCCGAGAAGTTCCCCCGCTTTTATCAATAAGCCGCAAAAAGGATTTGTGATGAATTGTTTGACCCATTTAAAAATGAAAACCGGATATTTGAAAACGCTCTTGCTCATAGTTTTTACTCTTTTAATGACGGGGAAAGTTCAGGCCCAAATCTGGTCAACTACCCCTGGATCGGGTGTGTGGAATACGGCGACGAACTGGAACACGCTCAGTGTCCCTTCTTCTCAGGGCGCCACGGCGATCTTTGGAGCTTCCAGCGGACTGCTGCTGACGACCAGCGCTAATGTCACGGTGGGGACGCTTCTGTTTAATGTCGGAGCTCCCGGATACAGCTTTACGACGGGCACCAACTCGATGAGCTTTTTCGGATCAGGAATCGTTAATAATTCAGCGTCAGTGGAAAATTTCGTAGTGAGCGCCAGCGGCGGTACGTTGAATTTGTATAACACTTCGAGCCTGGCTAATTCTGCGGTGACCATTGGCAATGGTGGAAATCTAAGCCTCAATGACACCTCGACGCTTGGCAGCGCGGCTATTACTAACAGTGGCGGCATTAACTTTGGGTCCAGCACGGCTGACAGCACTTCCGCAGGTCACGCTTATATTGATAATTTAAACGCAGGCAATATTCGTTTCGCTGGCAGTTCCACTGCGGCCAGCGCTACCATTATCAATAACTATATTCTGAATTTTTCAGGCACCTCGACCGCAGGCAGTGCCACGATTTTTAACGCGGCGGCTCAAACAATCGCTTTTAATAATGGATCGACAGCCGGAAGCGCCACGATTGTTAATAATGGGTTGCTAAATTTTTTCAGCGACAGCAGTACGGTTTACTCTAGCGCGGGCAGCGCCAACATTACGAACGCCAACGGCGCGGCGATGAGCTTTACGGGATTTTCCACCGCGGGCAGCGCTAACATTAACAACGCGATTGGTGCGTCGGTGAGCTTTACGGCTAATTCCACCGCGGGCAGCGCGACCATCTTTAACAATAACATTTTGGCTTTCACGACTAATGCCTCGGCGGGCAGTGCCACGATTTTTAATGATGTGAATACGAATTTTTATAACTCGTCCACCATGGGCAACGCTACGCTTAACAATAATGGAACGGGAATTCTTGTTTTTAACAACAGCTCAAGCGCGGGTGGAACCATTATTAATAACGGGTCGGTCACTTTTAACAGTGATAGCAGCTCGGTCTTTTCGACAGCGGGCGCCGCATCAATTACGAACAATGGGGCGATTAACTTTAACGGTTTCTCTTCGGCGGGGAGCGCCACCATTACGAATAACCGTTTCGGAACCATTTTCTTTAATGGCACCTCTACTGCGGGCAACGCGGTCATTAACGCGTCGTCGCTCGTTAATTTTGGAAGCGGCACAACAGCTGGAAATGCTTCGATTACTACTACAGGCGCGGGAATTGGTTTTCAAAGCGCTTCGGCCGGTAGCGCTACTTTAACAGCGCTTACGGCTAATCTTAGTTCTGTCGGCGTGATTAGTTTTGGGTTGAATTCTACAGGCGGCACATCGCGGATTATTTTGGGTACGAATGCCGCTATGGATGCTTCGGGAGAAACTGCGTCGACACCCCTAACGGTTGGATCAGTAGAGGGTTCGGGGAACGTGACGATGGGCGGAACCAATCTTTTTGTTGGATCTAATAACCTGAACACGACGCTTTCGGGATCGGTTCTCAGCACGACAGGCGCTTTAACGAAGATTGGGACGGGAACCTGGACTTTGACGGGCGCCAATACTTACGCTGGCGGCACCTCCATTACGGCGGGTGTGTTGAACATCAATAGCGACGGCGCGAACAGCATCTACAACCTGGGTTCAGCCGGCACAACGCTTACCTTTAATGGCGGTACTTTGCAGGCGGGCGGTTCATTTAGCTCGGCCCGTTTGATTGGCATTAATTCGGGTATTACAGGGTTGATGGACACGAATGGCTATGCGGTGACTTTGTCCGGTGCAATTAAGGGTACAGGCGCTCTGGCGGTTAATTCCAGCGCGGTGGGCGGCACTTTAACGCTGACTGGCACCAACACCTATACGGGCGGCACTACGGTCAATGGTGGTTCGTTGTTGGTTGGAAGCGCGGGTGCTTTGGGAACGAGCCTGGTCACGGTCAATGGAGGAACTTTAGGCACCAATGGAGTTCTTCATACTATTACCTCGGCGGGCAATTACACGCAAGGTTCCAAGGGAACTTTACAATTGGGTTTGGGCGCGAATACTGCTGGCCAATGGGACGCTTTGAGTGTGACGGGCACCGCGACGTTAGGTGGAACGCTGCAGCTCATTCCTTACAGCGGATTCAAGTCGACCAGTGGTCAGACTTTCCAGATCATTTCATCGACTGGAGCTTTAACTGGACAATTTGCCAGCTTGTCGGACTTGTTGTCCGAGCCGGTTTCTTTGTCTTATGTCGGCAATACGGTGACGGTCAATGTGTTGAGCTTCGCGCAACTGGGCGTTACTGGAAATGAAAAGGCAATTGCCGCGGCTTTAGATAATGTCGCTGCGGGTTCCACGAATACGACTTTGGTCAACAGTCTCGCTTCTTTATCTGGTTCGGCGCTCAATACGGCATATGATCAAATGTCGCCTTCCAATATTACGCCGATGTTCAAGATGGGCTTTGCCACCGCGCAAGTTCAATCCGGCATGGTGGGAGACCGTTTGTCGCAGATGTTCGGTACCTCGAAGTTTAATTCTAATAGCAGTGCCTGGAGCGGCAACGGTCCGATGTTCGCTGGAAATATGCCCGCAGAAGAGGAAGCTGAAATCGCTCAGACTGTTTCCCAACCTGAACGTTGGGGCGCTTTCGCTAATGGCATGACGAACTTTGGAACTGTCAGCTCGGATGGCAACGGCGCGGGATATCAATTCTCGACCGGAGGTACCACTGCTGGTGTGGATTACCGTTTCGCGAAAGATCTCGTGATCGGTTTAATGCTGGGTTTTGACCAAACCGGAACGAGCCAATCCTCGGGCACAGTTAATGCGCGCGGCGGACAAGCGGGTCTCTATGCGGGTTGGAAGGCGGATGATTGGCACGCCACGGCTTTCGTTGATGGCGGGTTAGACACTTATACGACTCAGCGTACGGGTTTTGGCGGGACGTCTAGCGGCAGCACCTCGGGCACCGAATACACGGGTCAATTGAGTTTTGGTTTTGACATGAAGATGGAAGACTTTAAAGTCAGCCCTTTTGTGTCGGGTCAATACACCCAGGTCAATGTGAACGGCTTTACGGAAACGGGCTCGCTAGCGCCTTTAACTTTCGGCAACCAGGGTGAAAACTACATCAACAGCGATTTGGGCGCGGGCCTCAGCCGTACCTGGAATGTCTTTGGTGTGAAGCTTTCCCCCAGTGTGAGCGCGGCCTGGGAGCACGTCTACCAGGGTAATAACGACAGCCTAACCGCCAATTTTGGATCGGGCAGCAGCTTTACGGTGGCGGGTTCCGCCGTAGGCGCGGATGCCGCGGTTTTGGGCGCGGGTCTGAACGCCGAGTTTGACAAAGGCCTGAATATTTATGCAAACTATCAGGGTAAAGTTGGTATGACGAATTACACTGACCAAAGCTTATCGGGCGGAGTTAATTTCGGCTTTTAATCTATTTGAAAAGGACTGTTATGCGTTTTATCACCTTGCTGTGCTTCTTGTTAGCGACTTCGACTGTGATGGCGAAAGATTACGTTATGGCCACAGTTGATTTGCAGAAATTGTTTAAGGCTTATCCAGGTACGGCCAAGGCGCAGAAAAAATTTGACGCTTTGGCGAAAGATAAGAAGGCCGAGTTGAGCTCTTCTGAGAAGATTTTGACCAAGCTTCAAAATGAACTGAAAAACGCGGACGATTTGACTGAAAAACAGAAAACAGCCAAGCAGAAACAGTTTCAGGATGAGGCTCAAACCTATCAGGACTTGAAAACCCATCTTCAAAACGAGTTGTCCACTAAACAGCAGGAAATGACTCAAAGTGTTTTGGATGAAATTAAAGTGATTGTAAACAAGGTCGCGGCGAAAGACGGCGTGGATATGGTGGTTCAATCCAGCGATGTGGTTTATATGAAAACGGATATGGATTTGACCGACGAGGTTTTAAAAAGCTTTTAACCAAAATTGAAGTTTTGAAATTGTAAAATCAAACGGGTGGCCTCTTAGGAGGGCATCCGTTTTTTGTTTGAATAGGCCAATTAACAGCTGAAAACGCAAATAGATCACACAAACCCTGTGTTTTCATGTATCTTAATCACGTTGTCAGCCAAGAAATTTGTGCAAGATACGACCTCTCAGTAGGTCGCTACTTCACCTAGGAAGTGTCTAGGTTTAGTACACGGCGAGCCCCGGTTGAAAGTCGGGGAACACTCTCAGACCGTGCTTCCCACCCTTATTTCCCTTAATTTATCCGTTGCCAGTTAAAAGCAGTTTTGCCAAGAAGGCGCAACGGGACGAAAACTATCCGATTTTTCTATCGGATCAATTGGTTTTCGCGGTTGTGACAAATCTTCGCGGTCAAAATTATTTTTAAAAGGTGAATCATGGAAAGTTTTGATGAATTAAGTCTGCCTGAATTTTTAGACAAAAATTTAAAGCAAATGAATTTTACAACGCCCACGCCCGTCCAGGCGCAGGCGATCCCGCCGGCTCTTGAAGGCAAAGACGTTATTGCCTCGGCTCAAACGGGAACGGGTAAGACGGGTGCCTTTGGCATTCCGCTCATTACCTTCTTGGAAAAAAACAAAGATAAAACCGCCATTATCATGACCCCTACCCGCGAACTCGCGGTGCAGGTGTTGGAAGTACTGCGTAAGCTGTCGGGTAACCATCCTTTGGGCGGCTCAGTTCTGCTCATTGGCGGCGCCAATATGCAGGCCCAGTTTATGGCCCTCAAGCGCAAACCGCGCCTGATTATCGGTACCCCTGGCCGTATCATTGACCATTTAAGCCGAGGCTCGCTGACTTTATCGTCCGCCGGCTTTCTGGTGCTCGATGAGGCCGATCGTATGCTGGATATGGGTTTCGCTCCCCAATTGGAAGAAATCCGCAAACGTCTCAACCCCAGCCGCCAGACCCTGTTGTTCTCGGCGACCTTTCCCTCAGACATTCAACGGATGGCTAACAGCTATCTGAAGAATCCGGTTCGTATCACCATTGGCGCTACCACCAAGCCGGTTGAAAAGATCGTGCAGGAAGTGGTTCATACCACCGAATCGCGTAAATTCGACCAACTGATGCTGGAACTGCAGGAACGTCAGGGCTCGATCCTGATTTTCGCCCGCACCCAAATCCGTGTAGACCGCATCAATGACCGTTTGAAGGAAGCGGGCTTGAAGGTTACCCGTATTCACGGTGGACGTACTCAATCCCAGCGCCGTCAGGCTATCGATCAGTTCCGTGAGGGAAGATTCCTCATCCTGGTCGCCACCGACATCGCCGCCCGTGGATTGGACATTCATCACATCGCGCATGTCATTAACTATGACTTGCCGAAAAATCCGGAAGATTACATCCATCGCATCGGCCGTACAGCCCGTGCTGGCGCCGAAGGTAACTCTATCTGTCTCCTGACTCCTGAAGACCGCGGTCTCTGGGAACGCATTGTGAGACTCATGGGAGCGGCGAAAGATAACATCAAAGTTAAGAAATCCGCTCATCCCGGCTTTATGGCTCCTCGCGGAGCGCCGCCAGCCCGGGTGAACAGCTTTAAACCTGAAGGCCGTCCGGAACGTTCCGGCGATCGTGAGCACCGTGCTCCGCGCGAACACGCATCGCGTGAACACGCGCCTCGTGAAAGCCGTGGTCCTCGCGCTCCGCGCGAAGAACGCGAACACCGCGCGCCTCGTGAACACGCGCCAAGGGAACATGCTCCAAGACGGGAATATTCGTCTCCGGAGTTTGCGACCGCGGAACGTGAAGAACGTCCTCGTGAAGGGGGCCGTAGCTTCCACGATAAAAACGAGCCCAAACAGCGCCATCCCGGCGGACGTCACCAACGTCGATCGGAGGAGCATCAGCAACGTTTGGGACAGAATCAAAGCGCTCCATCGCCGGCTCCGCGGTTAGACAGCCAGGATAACGAAGACGTTCAACCCGCTTTTGGCCATGGTGAAAAGCATGACCATACACCGGCGGCTAATCCCATGGATACACCCTGGGGCCAAACCGGCGGATCAAAGCCGGATAACCGTCCGTTTAAAGCCCGTGTGGGCAGCGGCGGCGACCGAGGCTTCCGTAGAGACACTTCAAGCCCTCGCCCGGAAGGCGGGGAAATTGACGGCAACCGCGAAAGTTCAAACCGCAGCCGTCCTACTTTCGAACGCAAGTCGTTCGGGGACCGCAAGTCGTTTGGCGAGCGCAAACAATTCGGCGACCGTAAATCCTTTGGGGACCGCAAGCCTTTTGGCGCGCGTAAATCCTTTGGCAGCGGCGACACGTCTTTCGGAGAGCGCAAGCCCTTCGGCGGAGAACGCAAGTCGTTCGGCGACCGTAAACCCTTTGGTGATCGTAAGCCCTTCGGCGACAGAAAGCCGTTTGGCGAGCGCAAATCCTTTGGCGACCGTCCCGCTTTTGGTGACCGTAAATCCTTTGGTGATCGCAAGCCTTTCGGCGACCGTAAGTCTTTTGGTGATCGTAAACCTTTCGGCGACAGAAAGCCGTTTGGCGAACGCAAATCCTTTGGCAACCGTCCCTTTGGTGAACGCAAGTCCTTCGGTGATCGTAAACCTTTTGGAGACCGCAAGCCTTTCGGAGGCGGCGATCGTAAGCCTTTTGGGGGAGGCGGCAACCGTTCGTTCGGCGACCGTAAACCCTTTGGAGGCGGAGAACGCAAGTCCTTCGGCGGCGGAAAACCTTTTGGTGACCGTCCCCGTGGGGATAGAAAGCCCTTTGGCGCGCGTAAGCCTTTTGGCGGTAACGGAAACTTTGGCGACAGACGGCCCAGCCGTCCGAAGCCTTCGGAACCGAAAGAAGATTAATCGCTGGTAGTAAAAATAAAAAAGGATCCTGGCCTCACGGCTCGGGTCCTTTTTTTATGTCGAAATTACTGTTTTAAGAAGGATCTTTGCTGGGGCCTGCTGCTTTGTCGATGGCTAGAGCTGAAGTGGTCAACAGTTGGTATATCTGGGCTTCCTGATCTTTTTTCAAAAAGCGGTTCTGATTTTGATGATAAAAGAACTCCAGACGGCCGCGAACGGAAATGACCGGCTTTTGTAAAGTTTTGGCCTGATCCGCGTTAATGATTTTGGCGGTCAGGGCTTTTTTGATTCTGCATTTTTGATTCTCCACATGCTGTTCGATCTCTTTTTCAATGTCGTGCTTGACGGGTGGAATAGAGATGGGAGTCGGCACCGCTTTGGTTTGCGCGTAAGAAGCGGCGGATAGAGCGATCGACACAGAAAAATAAATGGCTGCCAGATACGTTTTCATGAAGGAACCTTTTTAATTAGTTTTGACGGGTCTAAAAGTACTTCAAAAAAGGCGATTTGTGTAGGCCCCGCCTATTTTTTTTTGAGGGGAAGATTGCTTTTGGCGGCCTTAAAAGGCACCCGGTCCTGGCTGAGAACGGCTTTGTAAAAGCCCAATAGAGTCTCGTAATTTTTACCCGGTTCAATAACCCGTTTTTTTAAGCCCACATAACGTTCAAAGGAGAGCGTCCCGAAATCTACCTTGGAGGTGGCTAAGAACTCAGCCACGTCATTGGTGACGGTGACGTCTTTGGGTAAATCAATCGGCTTATAACCCTTCGGCAGCTTTACCACTACTCGGGTAATGGAATTAAAGTTTTGCGGTATCACCACAGGAGTCTGACGGTTGTCTCTCAGAGTTGCGAAAAAGTCTTCGACGTCCTCAAACACCACGGGATAAAAGGCTAAACCCTTTTTGCTGAACTGGGCGTAATGGGGAACCTCGAAGGTGTAATTGACGACCAGCGGCTGGGTCAAGTCCTCATAGTTGCCAAAGGTGTAGTCCACCAACACCGCGCCGGGGAAGCGTTTGGCTAAACCTCGGGTGACCAGATTTTTGCGTTTTTCGTTATCAGTGGCTCTGAAAAACTGCCGCAAGGCCAGGTCTGCCGCGCCAAAAGTTTGGATGTCCACGAAACAGGTCAGCTTGCCGTCTTTATCAATAGTCATGGTGGCGTCGCGTTCTTTTCGGTGATCCTTGGCGCTGAAAGAGGGAGTGGTTTTCCAGTTGAAGGGGGTGAAGACCGCTAAGGCGTCCCGGCCCAAAGCGGGCAGGGGCAGAGCGCCGGGATAAGCGAGAGGCTCGGTTGGGTCCATCCAAATCATGTCTTTCCCGCTGAGTACGCCCACCAATACACCGTCAAATTGAGAAAGCGCGGGCAAATCCACGATTAAATCCCCGCTGGTAGATTGGCGAAACAGATAAACTTGCGCGTCAATGCGGGCGGCTTTGAGGGCGGCGACCATAAAGACCGCCATGTCGTGAGAAGTGCCTTTGCCGCTGGTCATGATTTCTTTTAACGAACGGTCAGGGTTTAAGTAAATCGGCAGGCCTGTATCAACCCAGTCGATTTTTTGATGAACCAGGCTTTTAACTTTGGCCAGACGTTCGACCAAAGGCGATCCTGTATTGCCCGCCGCGTCCGCCACAAAGTCATTCATTAAAGTTGTGTCACTTTCGGCCAATTGCTTTACACGGCTGCGGTAATACATCACCGCGTCGCCCCAGCTTTTATGAAGGGTGAAAGCGGTCAGGGGTGCCAAGTCCTGCGGGGGCAGTTGATAGGTTTCAAAAGGAATGGGATCTAAATTGCCTTTGACGTTCAGGTGGGTGACCTTTTCAGCGTCTGTGGTGTCTTCTGTAATTTCTAAATTCTCCGGCAGGCGCTGGCGCACAGCGTAAAGCGGAATATTTTTAGGAATCTTGAGCGACAAGTTTTTTTTAACCGATGGCAAATAATCGTTCCACAAAAGCGCGAAGCTCGGTTCGGCGGGCACAGGCCTCAGATGATCGGCGTCAAAGTGGGTAGTTTTATCCACGTCGGTGCTGATATTTTTGGTTTCGATGGTGTATTTAATTTCCAACGCTTGTCCCGCGCCAATAGCAGGCAGATGGGCGGTTTGAATTTTAGATAAAGAAGGGGGCAGATTGGGGGCGGGAGTGGCCCAGGTTAGAAGAGCTTTTTCGTTCGAGGCTACAAACTGTCCTTTGTCGTTCAGGTTATAAATTTGTAAGGTTTGCACGTTAAAGTTTTGTGAATCTTGGTTGATGGTGGCAATGGGCGCTAAACCCCGGTCAGGCTTCACCCGGGTGGCCCAAATTTGATGCACCGTAATTTTGAGGCTCTTGTCCATACTCCAGACCGCGTCGGTGGAATCCAGCAGGTGAATAGCTTTAGGGGCATCAGGCTTTTGAAATTCCGCGGCGGCCTGGGCTAAAAGTTGATCCACTTCAGAAATAACCGGAGTCGGGGTGGGTTTGTCATCGGCCTGGACAGCGGAGGCGCTTAACCAAAGGAGGGCGCTCAACAAAAGAAAGAAACGGGAGTAGTTCATAGTTAGTTTTTGGTTCCGGCGTTTTTCATGAGGTGAATTGATTCTTTCATGTCCGGCGATTTGAAAATGGCAGTGGCGGCAATCAGTAAGTTGGCGCCCGCTTCGACAACCTGGGGGGCTGTTTTAGGCGAGATGCCTCCATCAACCGCGATGTACATCGACAAGTTTTGCTGAGATACCCATTTTGAGAATTTAGCGATTTTGGGAACCACATCAGGAATAAAAGATTGTCCTGAAAAGCCAGGCCAGACCGACATAAACAAAACATACTCTAAATCTTTGGCAAAGGGCTTGAGTGTTTCTTCTGAAGTACCCGGGTTAATCACCATGCCGGGTTTACAGCCGTTTTCTCTGATCAGCTTTATGGTGGCGGCGGCATCGGCGACCGCTTCTTCATGAAACAAAATATAAGCAGAGCCAGCCTTAGCGAAATCAGGAATGTATTTGTTGGGGTCGGTAATCATCAGGTGTGAATCAAAGGGAACGTTGATCTTGCCCTTGAGCCCGGCAATGACAGGCGCGCCAAAGGAGATATTGGGCACAAAGTGGCCGTCCATCACATCCATATGAAGCATGTCGGCGCCAGCGGCGACGGCTTTTTGGGAATCCTCGAGTAAGTGGGCGAAATCAGCCGAAAGAATAGAGGCGGAAACTTTAACCGGGGCCATGAGTGTCCTTTTGGTTCAAATACGGCACGAACCGTATCTTAGCAAAAGGGGCGTGAATATCCTAGAAACCGCCGGATCAAAAGGCGGCTTTCGTCAATGTATGACCACAAGCCTCGCCACATGCCGTTGGTAAAACTCGATGAAATAAATGACGTAGATCCCGCTGGCCACCTTATCGCCAAACTTATTGGTGCCATCCCACATATAAGTGGTTTTGGGCAGGGGCCAGTTAAGGTCCTGATCAAAGAGGGTCTTAATGTGTTCTCCCGCGGAGTTGTAAATTTTGAGGCTCGTCTGACCGGGAAATTGGGTGCCGATGGTAATGCAGGCCTTTTCACCGATACCGGTATTGATCACGTTCTTACAAACCGTAAAGATGTCCGCCGAAGGCGTGGCGGTATAGGTCCAGGTCGGCACTAGGGTGCTGGTGGGAGTGGCGCTGGGAGTGAGGTTAGCGGTATTGGTCGGGGTTTGGGTAAAGGTCAGGGTGAAAGTAGCGGTGTTGGTAGAAGTGGCCGTATTAGTCATGGTATTGGTGCGCGTGTTTTCGGGAGTTCGGGTAAAGGTGCTGGTGGCTGTACTTGTCGGCGTGGAGCTGGGTGTATCCGTAAAGGTTGCGGTAGTGGTGAATGAGTTGGTAGCGCTAAAAGTCAGTGTGGCTGTATTAGTGGCGGTGTTCACGACCGTATAGGTGAAGGTGCCGGTGGCGGTCAGGCTAAAGGTGGCCGTGGGGGTATTAGTGATAGTGGCCGTATTTTGCAAAGTATCGGTGGCCGTCGCGCTATTGGTATCGGTCGGTGTAGAAGTTTGAGTGGCAGTATCAGTTGTCGTAAAGGTGCTCGTATAAGTATTGGTGTTAGTCGTAGTGGGAGTGTTGGTGAAAGTATTGGTCACGGTGGGCGTATTCATAAAAGTGTTCGTGTAGGTTGCTGTAAAAGTCGAGGTTGGGCTGGCTGTCGCCGTAAATGTATTCGTGAAGGTACCGGTGTTAGTGCGGGTGGCGGTATTGGTGAAAGTGTTGGTAAAGGTGGGCGTGTTCATAAAGGTATTAGTATAAGTGGCCGTTGCGGTTGTGCTGGCTGTGTTGGTATTTGTTGGGCTGTTGGTGGCCGTATTGGTAAAGGTGGCTGTAAAGGTTTTGGTAAAAGTATTGGTGAAGGTAGCGGTGTTCATCAGGGTGTTTGTGTTGGTCGCCGTGAAGGTGGCGGTAGATGTGTTGGACGCAGTATTGGTGTAGGTGTTGGTGAAGGTTTTCGTAAAGGTATTGGTAAAAGTGGGTGTATTCATCAGCGTGTTGGTATTGGTGGCTGTAAAGGTGGCGGTTGCGGTGTTAGTGAAAGTGTTGGTGAAAGTTTTAGTATAAGTGTTGGTAAAGGTATTGGTGATAGTCGCGGTAAAGGTGGGTGTCACCGTATTGGTAAAAGTATTGGTCTTGGTGTTGGTGAAGGTAGGCGTGTTAGTAAAGGTATTGGTGAATGTTGGGGTGAATGTTTTAGTGGGTGTGTTGGTAAATGTGGGCGTAGGGGTCGAGGTTTTAGTGGGGGTAGGTGTGGTGGGGCAATTGGCTAAAAAGGTAAAGGCGTTCAGAATATAAGCTTCATTAGCGGCGTTTCCTTCGCTGTCGGATCCATTGGCTGTCGTGCCCCCGCCGCAGCCCGATCCGGTGTCTCTAAACATCTGCCAGTCAAAAGAGACGATCATTTTCCCAGCGTTATAAGGCGCGGACAAACTGCTGTTAGGAAAGGCGACGGCGACCGCTTCGGGAGAACCGCCGCTGGGTGTTGGGTCGGAAGGATCATCATCCTGCAATATCGCGATGCCTGAACCCACATTGTTGATGTAACCGGCGAATTCCGTCCAAACCTCGCCGCCTTGCGAACCAGGGGCGGTGGAAGTATTCATGTTCATCCAGTTGGTGGGGAAGCCATTGGCGGCCGCCGCTCCTGGGGCTAAATCCGCGCAGCAGCCCGCGCCGCCCTGACATTGCACGCCGCCGCTGGCAAATCCGCTGTTGCCAGTGACATCGTTGACGAAAGTAACTACGCCATTATCTCTTCCAGGGAAGCCGCAGTTTTCGCCCATGATATAAAGGCTTCCGCCGGAAGCCAGATAACTTTCGTAGAGCGCGATGTTGGAAGTTAAATCATCACTGGGGCAGCCGCCAGCGGTAGTACAAGTGCTTTGGTTGAAGCGCATGTCCCAAACTTCGGTGTAGCCAGCCAAACTGCCCGGTACGGTGGTTGTCGTGGTAACGGTCGCGCATAAGCCGTCAATTTTTCCTGTGCCCGAATCGTAAATGGAAGGGCAATTTTGCCAGGCCACGTTTCCCAGAACGTTTGTGATATTGACCACGGGGGAATCTTCGATGATGAGAATATTTTGGCAGCAGGGCGCACCCGCAAAAACTTTAGGCGCGGCGGCGAAAAGAGAGCAGAGTGAAAGGATAAAAAAACTTCTGAAGCGCTTTGACGTTTTTCTGAAAGCGTGAGTTTTGTCGGCGGGGCTAGAAACCGCGTCGATGGATCGCGCGGCAGGTGAAAGCATTTTGTGGGGTGTGGTGAGTTGAAGTGCGTTGGCTAAAACAACAAACAACTGGTTCAACATTTGAAAGGGTCACCTCTCGTGCGGGGCATAAAAACGTTTTAAGTTGTGATCAAAAAAAGTAAGCGTTTATATCTGTAAGCGCTTACATTTACGGGGCTGAAACCCCACTCTTTTCTGTTTATCTCTAGCTCTAAGTTACCCATTTAAGGCCGAAACTTCAAAGGCGATGGGACTACAAGGGAATCATTTAACCTGTATGAATAGATGGGTATATCTTGTCGAAATCGTAGCACTTTGTTGTTTTTTACAGATTCAAGTGAGATTTGAAACGGTAGGTTTACTTTAGTGATTCGTGGCTGATGATTGGGTAATGAGTTTGAATTAGAAAGCTTCTTTGTTCAAAACGAATTTAAACATAAAAAAAGCCTGACTCTTTCGAGCCAGGCCTTTTGTCCGTATTAAAGTTACTTCGTCACACAACCTTGGGCGTCCGAAACCACCGAACGTAAAGGGCGAATGACGCCGCGGCCAGTATTCATGTCGCGGGCAATTTCGTAACGGGGAACCGTGCTGTCGACGGTAGCGGACCAAGCGTCAATGCCGCCCGTGAGCGACTTCACGTTGGTGAAACCGTGACCGGCGAAGTAAGAAGCGGCGTCCATGCTGCGTTTGCCGGTATGGCAATAGAACACCCAGGCCGAATCCTTGGGGGAAGACATGATCTCGTGAGAGATGTTTTCGTCCACCAATTCAGCGCCGTTGATATGAGCGGTTTCCCATTCAACTGGGGTACGCACGTCAATAACACGGGGTTTTTTGTCGCTCTTCATAGCCTGATCCAAATCAGCCGGGCTAATCTGAACACGTTTGTCGATCTCTTCGGCTTCCACAATGAAATTCAACATTTCATCCATGTCCGTAATGTTGTGTTTGCCGGCCACGACGCTCAAAATGTCGGTGGGTTCGTAACCGCAGCTATGGCATCCGCCAATGTGGTACTTTTGGAAAAGCGCGCGTTGGGCGCTGGGATAGTTATCCAAAACTTCCTGCATCGTGCTGTCTTTAGTGATTTTCAACGTTGTGCTCATGACATCTCCTCTATATGTATACAACTGTCCTGCATGGCTAAAGATACGCTGTTCTATCGGCGATGACAAGAGCCATAGTCTTAAATAGCCCTGTTTTTATGATATTTTGAGGGGCTTCTCAGGGTTCAAAATGCCCTTTTTGTTTATAATGCCGTGGTTGTTATCTCTTTTGGCGGTGCCTTTTGGAAGAACGTAAAACAGACCTTTCTCGAACTCTTGTTAACTCCTACCGAGTGGCCAATTACCGTGTGGTCACAGGCCAATACAGTTTCTTCATACTGAACATTAAGAAGAAGTCGGCGGATCTTGAAACGCTGATGAAACAGCACAATCTTTTCACCGCGGTTTACATCACTGGCTATAACATCCACGGCAAACAAACCGAACCGCACATCAACATTAAGGCGCAAAAAAATCTGGTGGGCGATATACGCCGCACCGGACTGCCGTTCTTGGAAGGTTTTGGTGAAGACCCCACGGGTAAGTGGAAAAAAGAACCCAGCCTTTTAGTTTTCGGCATGAGCCTGGAAGACGCCGAAGACTTGGGCCGTAAGTATGGCCAGAATGCCATTGTGTGGATGGATGATGAATACGTGCCGAAGTTGATTTTTTTAAAGTAGTTATTTAAACAGAGGATTGATATGCAAAGACAAATTGAACAGTTAGTTGAGTTCCACAAGACTTATGGCGTGGCTATCAATGAACCGGTAGGTTCGGTTCCGACCAAGGCGCAAGCGATTAGGGGGAAATTGCAGGTCGAAGAAGCTGAAGAAATCGGCGGGGCAGTTGAGCGCGGTGACTTGGTTGAAATCGCGGATGGGGTCATCGATTCGCTCTACATCGCGATTGGCACGGCGGTGGTTTATGGTTTTCAAGACAAGCTTCCCGCGTTATTCGACGCGGTGCATCAATCGAATATGAGCAAGCTGGGGCCAGATGGCAAGCCAATGTACCGCGAAGATGGCAAGGTCATTAAAGGGCCAAACTTTAAGCCGCCGACAGAAGCCATTAAGAAAATCTTGGGCCTCTAAACCAGCATCCTCCCATAGACTTTCGTTTCGAAACTGACAACTTCTTCGGAGGTTGTCTTTTTTTTGTCAATTTTCGTGAATTAAAAATTAGGCGTCCCGTCTATAGGTTGAAAGCGCAGGAAATACGGCTTTCAGCGTTGGTATGGTTAATGCTCTTACAGTTGATGTTGTGATGAAGCCCGTTTTCGCCTGTCAGCGATACCCACTTCAATGCTTTAGCTGATCCGCCCATGGCGGCTAGGCACCGCGCCGGAAGGGATGCACCCCCACCGTTAACGCCAGTGCCGGAAAAGCGAGGATGATATGCATAAGGAATGTATGGAAATGAAGAATCTGATGGATTTGCAGCACACTGGATGTTTAACCGAAGGTCAAAGAAGCTTTTTGAACCATCATTTGCTGTTCTGCCCGGAGTGCATGATTGATATGGTTTCGAACTCGTCGGTTTTGCTTTGAAATAAGAATATCTCTCCACACCTCTTGTTGACCCAGCCCGACCATCCCCATGGCCGGGCTTTTTTATGCTCTTTTTGGTTATTGGATGCGGGGCCGTAAGTTGATAATAAACCATATGAACAAAGCCTGTCATGCTTGCGGACAACTGTGGGAAAGCACTCCGGGTTCTCAACCCGGCCGGGGAGAAACCTGCGTGAAATGCGGCACGGATTTGCACTGCTGCCTTAATTGTTCTTTGTTTGACCCGGCCTCATATACCTGTACCAGCCGAAGCGCGGAACCCGTGAAAGACAAAGAGAAACGCAACTTCTGTGATGAGTTCGCAATGGGGTCCAAAGGCGGGCCTGGTAAGGGCGCTCAAAAGAACGACGACATGAATCAAAAATGGAAAGATATTTTCGGATAACACTTTCAAAAGACGTTGTTCTGCACTCTTTTTGACATATAATGCACAAGCACTAAGCAACTCAGCCTCTTTCTCCGCAAGTGACTGTCCTCACTGAATTAAGCCTGAATTTTTGACCAGTTGCCTCTGGCCTCCACAACTCTTCGAGTGATGAAACGGGGGACTATGCCGAATACCGAAAAAATCAAAATGCTTAACCGTTTGACTCCGCACTTAAAAGCGGCGGCGCAATTGGTGAAGACCGCTTCTTTATTGAAAATCTCTATGGCGAACAAAAAAACGCGTGACCGCTCGCCCAATACCAATACACCTATGCTCTTTAATGAAAAACGCCAGGTGGAAACCCGCGTATCCGCCAAAATTCCAGTCCGATACCGGGCGATCAAAAATGAAAATGAAACTGAAGCGGCTTTTGACCATCACGATGATGTGAAGGTATCTTTCAGCAAGAATGTAAGTTCGGGTGGAATTTTTTTAGTTACCAAAGATGAACTCGATTTTGAAAGCTTGTTACACCTGCATGTTTTTTTGCCGCACAGCCCTGAGTTTGTGTCCGTCTTGGCTCGGGTAATGTGGACTGACAAAGAGGGTGCCGGGCTTTGTTTTGTGGGAATGAAACAGGCTGAGCTGGAGAGGCTAAAGGATCAGATCAGAAAGATTACTCGCTGAGGTTTCCCCAATAAAAAGGGAAGTTTTTTTTCAGACTTTTGGCTTCGTTGTTAACGGTTGTGCCGTTGATGAATGCTCTGAGTTGTGCCCGATCAGAGTCATCCAAAACAATGTACTGAAACCCGAAAACATTGTCTTTTTTCCAAATCAACCGGGTGTAAACCACCAGCGGTTTTTCCAAATTCATCAGATGAAAACAAATTTTGATAAGTTCGGTGGGGCGTTGACCTTTCTTGAGCTCTAAACGAATGCCGCCTTCGCTTACATCCAGGCTTTTGGCTTGAAGATTTTTTTCCGGCACTTCTAAAAAACCATTCGACTCAATGATGGGGAAGATGGTGACCCGATCATTAAGCTGCACGCGCCGATATTTCTGTCTGTCGGGTTCTGGATTTTTGCTGGTGGATTGGTTTTTGATATCAGTCATCATGGTTAGAGCCTACACTGCTTTGAAATCGTTACAAGGAGCCCCGGGTGATAAAAGCGTTTTCACTGGATGAAACCGCTTTTATGTTTTAAGAAATAGGGGTTTTACGTGTTGCGACTGAGAAGCGCTAATGCACAAAGAGGTCGTTCAAAAAAATATTTGGTACAAAAGTGTAGGTACCTACAAAATTATTCTTGAAATTTATTTTGGCTCGTCGTTTACCTTCGACTGAAAGCCCTTTCACTTCTTGTTCACCTGTTGGCACAAGGCTTGCTTTACACATACCCAGCTTCACCAAAAAAACGCGGGAGGCATTGGATGGAAATTACAGAAACGGTAAAGATATCGAATCGTTTAGGGTTTCATCTGCGGGCGGCGGCGGAGTTTGTGAAAACTTCCTCGAAGTACAAGTGCCGGATCATGGTGCGCAAAGAGTACCAGGATGCCAACGGCAAAAGCCTGATGAACCTGATGGCTTTGGCCGCCAGCTATGGAACCGAACTGACCTTGATTTTTGAGGGCGATGACGCTTCCGCGGCGCGTGATTCGCTGAAACAGTTGGTGATGAATCGGTTTGGCGAGCGCGAATAACACAATTCAAAATAATAAATTTTGAATTAAGGATGTTCATGTTCTGGCAGTAGAAAGGACTAAGAGGTGGCAGTGATGAAGACCAAATTGAGTAAGAAGATGAAATTATCGACCCGAAAGGGAATCCGTGTATCAGCGGAAACCGCCTTCAAACAAGCGGTGTTGGAAAAGCTGGATGTGATTGATAAAAACAAAATGTTTAACGACGCTGAAACGAGAGAACTGTTCGGTCTGAACCCCAGAAAGACCTCGGTCAAAGCTAATTTCAAGCAATTCTACCGCTGGGCTGAAATTGAATCGAAAAAGAAAGGTTTTTCCCGCCTGATGGAAGCGGATGTGATCCGTTTGGTCAGAGAAAGCCGGGACTCTTTAGATACCTTCGAGCCCTGCACACAATAGAATTGTCAGAGCCTTCTTTTCCATTAAACTAGTGCCCGCTACCCATATCTCATCTCCAAGGGGCACTTATGGTTCCGAAATCAATTAACAACTTAGAAAACTTCAGGCAGTTACCCCCGCGTAAAACACTCATCATGATTGTGGCGGCCGCGGTCATAGTGGTATCGGGTTTGGTTTGGCTTTGTGCCATCCTTTTTCCCCTGCCACCTCACCGTATTACGATGGTCACCGGCCCGGAAGGCAGCGCCTATGACACTTATGGCAAAGCTTATAAACGGTTGCTGGCCAAAGAAGGCATTGAAGTAAAGCTGGTTCAGACTCTTGGCGGAGTGGATAACTTGACCCGCTTGCGTGATTCCAAGTCTGGTGTGGAAGTAGGATTTGTGGAAGGGGGGAGTGGCGACGGAAGATGACGCTCCCGCTTTGGTCTCCTTGGGAACCGTGGGATATGAACCCATGTGGTTTTTCTCGCGCAAAATGGTCACTGAGAAAGTATTGGAAGCTCTCAGGGGCAAAAGGGTCTCTGTCGGGCCGGAAGGCAGTGATTCGCGGGCGTTGGTGGATGAGCTGGTCAAACGAAAAGCCCTTGAAATCAATTCTTCTAATGAACTCAACTTTTCACCGGAAGAAACCGAGAAGCAACTGCTAGCGGGGGATATTGATGCCGCTATTTTAATGCAGAGTCTGGCTTCTCCGGTGGTTCGCGATTTGATTAACACTAAGGGGATTTATTTGGCCAATTTTAAACGGGCAGATGCCTATGTGGCCCGTTTTCCCTCACTCTATAAGCTGGTGATGCCAGAAGGCGCGGCGGATTTAGAGACCGACATGCCTCCGCGCAACACGACCCTTTTGGCCACTAAAACCAGCATGATTGTGCGGGGGAACTTGCATCCGGCCATTCAATATCTTCTGCTGGAAAGCGCCTCTCAAGTTCACGCCCGGGCCGGGGTTTTTGCCAAAGCCGGGGAGTTTCCTTCCGCGGAAGCATTGGAAATTCCTTTGAGTGGAGATGCCAAGCAATATTACAAATCAGGAAAACCTTTTTTACAGCGCTACCTGCCTTTCTGGCTGGCGGCATTATTGGAACAACTTTTGATATTGGCTATTCCTGTTTTGGGTTTGCTTTATCCTTTGATTAAGGGATTGATGTCACTTTATGCCTGGGTTACACACCGGAAAATGTATATGGTTTACGGTGAACTTCACTGGGTAGAGATGGAGTTGGACAAACTGGGGGATAATCCGCCGACCGAGGCCATTTTGATCCGTATGAACCATTTAGAACACAGAACCAACAGAATGAAGGTGGCCGCGAACTATATGCCGATGCTTTACAGCTTGAAAGACACGATTGCTCAGGTGCGTCGGCGCTTGGATGCTAAAACCACTAAGTGAAACAGAGATAGACCAGAGGGGGAATTTGATGGAATCAGAGAATAAGACAGTTTATGAAGCGGCAATTAAGGTGAAGAGCGGTGAATACCGGTTGGCGGTTAAAGACTCGCCTCGGTCCGGCCGATATTTTTTAATTGAGGATGTTCGGATAAAAGAGGGAAAGTCGAGAACGGAGCGGGTGGTGATTTATCCCGAGCTCATGGAAGCGTTTGATCAGCAGTATCAAAAAGCGAAAGCTTTGATGATCCCTCCCTCAGAACCAACCGCCTAAAATAAAAAAGGCCCGATCTTGTTTAAAAGATCAGGCCTTTTAAAAATCAGACTAAATTATTTTCCTAAAACTTCATCTTTCAAAGCCTTGACCACGCGGAACTTAATGACGCGCTTGGCGGCAATTTTGATGGTTTCGCCGGTCGCGGGATTGCGGCCCATGCGAGCTTTGCGGTCTTTCAATTGAAACACACCGAGACCATCGAGCTTGATGACTTTTTCCTTCTTCAAGGTTTTGTAAATCAGGTTCTTCAAGCAATCCATCATGTTTTCGACATCTTTCTTCTTGAAACCCGAATCAGTCGCCAACGTCGCCAGCATTTCACTCTTGGTCACAATATGCCTCCTGGAGATTTAACAATCGGGCAGTATTTATGCAAAATATTGCGGTTTTTACAAGGAATTTCGCTTTTGGGATGCTTTATTGCTTTGAGGATTAACTGGTCGGGGCTTGATTAAGGGTGTGGAGGTTACATAATTAAAGAAAGTGAATCTTGGGCACCGAAAGGAACTCTGCCATGAAACTTCCAATTGTTTTGGTATTTTGCTCGCCTTTTATTGTTTCTGTTCTTTTTTCTTCCTGTGACAGCTCCTCAAGTCCTTCTAAAGGTTCATTTGTGTCGGCGCCGGCCGCCGGCACGAACACGGTGACCAATACGATGACAACCACCGCGACGAACACCGCGACGGTTACGGCAACGAATACCCCTTAACGGTACTTTACTCAAGTCGAGTTAGGTTAGAATTGGGTATGTCCTCAAGCGATTACGAAACTTTTTACCAGGTCATTCTCTACAGCTTCAAAAAGCGCAAAACCGCTTTTTTGATGACCGATAAGATATTGGCCGACATTCATTTTCAAAAAGCCATTAACCCGAAAGAAGATAAAGAACGCTTGGACGCGATCTTAGAAATAATGCGGGAAAACGACATGGTGGTGTTGAACCAGCCGAAGTTTGCGGCGCTGAGCGCTAAAGGGAAGCGGGTTGTAGAGGCCCTTGGTGAAGATGTAATTGCACAAATAGAAAAGGGATTGCAAGACCGATCCCAGTAAGCAAAGCGGCGCCACGAAAAACCAGGTGGGTAAAGCCGCCAGCTGTTTCCGGCCTCTTTTATGGCTCGGCGTCTCGATCAAAAATATTTCGTTCAGGGTCTTTTTCATTCCAGTTCCAGTCATCCAAGGCCATTTCATAAAAATTTCCTCTTTCCAGCCAACGGTCATAAGCCGTTTCAACAAGGTTGATGGGTTGTTTGATAGATTCTTTTAAGGTTGGTTTCGATGTAAGTGTTTTATGTTTTTGTGGCGGCATAAGGCACCTCCGTTTTCTGCTGCCCGCTTCTTACTTAGTGCTGGCGTGAGGGACTTGTGTCCCTTCCACAGGCCAGCCCGCTTCAGACCATTCTTCTATACCACCCGGGTAATCCGCGGCCATAAAGCCAGCGTCCCGAAGGGCTGTTGCGGCGCTGGGACCGGCCATGCAGCTATAGCCGCTGCAATGGGTAATGTAAAATTTGTCTCTGCCATAGATTTGCTCGACTTTTTTCACGAAGCTCTTAGGGTCTTTGGCCCAGGCTAAGTTGAAAGAACCCGGTATATGCATTTTTTCATAAGCTTCCAGTGAAAGAACATTCAGTACCACAACGCCTTTTTCTTTCATTTTTTCCCGTACCATTTCTTTAGACATCGACATGACGGGCCTCCTTTGAAAAAGAATCCCCATTTTTAATTGATGCGTTTTCGAGGTTGATGAAAACGTGGGGAAGAATGTGAGGAACCCCTTTTGGGGTTAAATTAAACAAAGGAATAAGCGGGGGAAAAGTAAAGGCTTTGTAATATGCGTTTTTAGCGTTTAACCATGAAGACTGAAAAGGATTATGGGACAATAATCCGTCCTAGAGATCTCAAAATCAGGAGAATTGAAATGCCCGTCGATCTTTCCATTTATCAATCAGCCCTGCCATATCGTGGATTTACAGAAGAAGATTGGACCGTTCTTTCCAACGCTTTAACCGAAGTGCCTGTCAAAGCGGGCGAGGTGATTTTCAAAGAAAATGCCCCGGGGGATGGGTTTTACTGGGTTCGATCGGGAAAGGTGCGTATCAGCCGTCAGGTAGTGCCTGAGGGCAAAACTAAAGCCCAGGAACAGCTGCTAACGGTGTTAACCGCCGGCAATATTTTCGGCGAAATGGCCTTGATCGATAAAGCGGCCCGGTCAGCGGACGCTATAGCGGACGGAGAAACAGTTATTCATCACATTAGCCAGTCAGAGTACGAGAAGCTCAAAAAAGATTATCCCGCTACCGCGCTTCGTATTCAGGACGTTTTGGCCCGTATTCTGTGTGCCCGTATGAGGGAAGCAAACCGTAGTTTTGAAGTGATTTACTTCTTATTCAGTTAGGTTCTAGTCCCATAGTAATTACGGCGAAATCGTCTATAATGCTTTTTCATCCTCTATAACACCTATCACAACAGGGCAGAGAGTGAGTTGTTCCACCTCTGGAGGAAGCCGAATGAGTAGCCGTTATGTGCTGAAAACCCCCGATGCCGAAATCGCAGAAATTTTTAAAGCGGAGCTGTTAGACCGTTTTAATCCCCACTACAACATTGGCCCTGGAATGGATATTCCAGTGGTGCGCTATGAGCCCGCTGAAAACAAACGTTCAATTCATAAACTCCATTGGGGTTTGGTGCCGGCCTGGGCCAAAGACCGCAAATTACAGCACAACAACTTTAACGCCCGCGCCGAAACGATCGGCGAGCTGGCTTCATTTAAGGCCGCCTATAAACAGCGCCGCTGTTTGATTCCGGCGGACGGCTTTTATGAATGGGACCGGTCGAAAAACATTCCAGCTCCTTACTTTTTTTGCATGGAAGATGAAGCGCCATTCGCTTTCGCGGGTATTTGGGAAAGCTGGAGCGTGACCGCCAATGACGGCACGGTTCAAACCCTCGAGTCCTGCTGCATGGTGACGACGGACGCCAATAAGCTGATGACCAAAATTTACAACCGTATGCCGGTCATTGTGCCGGTGAAGAATTATGACACCTGGCTAGACCCCATGTTTTTGGATACCTCTAACTTTAAAACCCTGCTGAAACCCTTTACGGCCCAGGGTATGAAAGCCTGGCCGGTAAGCCGGTCGATGACTGAAGGCAAAAATACCAAAGCCGGCTGTATGAAAAAGACCGGTGAGGAATTGGGGTTGTTGGAAGTCAAGAAAACAGTCAAACCCCGCAAGTTTTACGTCCCGCATTAATACAAAGAACAAGACAATCTAGAGTGCCGGATTGATTATCGCCTGTAGAGGGGCTATGGTTTTTGAAGGGCCCCTCAAAGCGGTTGAAGCAGGGCACAGGGAGAAGTCTTATGAAAAAAGCACTGCTATTTATCTTTATTCTGCTCACGGCGCTTGTGCCGCTGGCCTGTGGTAAAAAAAATACTGACGCTTCGCAAAAGGCTGCCGGAAGTCCAACGGCTACTGTAATCCCTTTGACCAATACACCCACGGTGAGTTTGACAACCGTTTGCGGATTTACGCCCGTTAAGATGCCTGATGTGCCGGTAGATGGTTCGAATCCCAGTCCGGCTGTTTTGAGAAGCGTGGATGATTGGAATACCTTTTATTCAGGTCCCAATGGTAAACCAATTCTTTTAACGCCTGTTCCGCCGCCAAAACCTCCAATCGATTTTAAAGAACAAATGCTCATTGTGATCGTTAAACCCTTTTGTCCTATTTCGGATGATTCGGTGGGCAAGGTATGCGTTGGTCCCAGCGGGGTAACGGTGACTCTGAATGAAAGGGAAGTATGTGAGCCCTGTAATGACCACGACCGTATTGGCGCTCGAGCGGTCGCGGTCGCTGTTCCGCAATCCAATCAAGATGTCATATGGAATACGAATAACCTTCCGTGTGTCAAAACCAACCCATAAACAGTCCACCTTAAATAAAAACTTCTTGAAATAATTCCTGAATGAAATTAGTATACAAGTGTATACCAATCAAAAGGCTCCCCTTTGGTTTCCCCCCAGACCCTTTTGATCGATGGCTCGCATCCGTAGTATTCAGGAGGCAGTATGGAAAAGTGGCATGTGACGGTTTCTCCTGAAGCCGCGCGTAAACTGGAGAAGATCTATCTCAGCCATCCGCAGCTTCGTCCCGATATTTTGGCGCGTTTAAAAGCCCTGGAACATTTTCCGCCGCGGCAGTGGTTTTTTATCTATCAGCACCGGGGGATCAAACTCTTTCGGGCGGAAACTCATCAAACCATCCGTTTGTCGGGGGAGGCGCATGCCGCCACTAAAACCGTACAAGTCACCTCCGCGGCGCTGCTTCGAAGACGGCCTTGACGATGTAATACAGATGCACTACACTAGGGCTTGTGGGTAGATCACCGCGGGGCAAGGGGTGGCGCTATGAGAGGCATTAACTTTCGGCCTAAAGTTGATCCGGGTAAATTGCTGCAAATCGCCAAGAAACAAAACTATTCAGACTTATCGGGTTTTATTAACGACGCCATTGAAGAAAAAATCCGGCATATTCATGAGGATCCACGGGATCACAAGCTCATCAATGACCTTAAAAAGGCCGTCTATGAATATAACGGCTGGTCTTTTTCCAAGCCGCCTGTCAAAGAAGCGGTTCAAATCAAAAAACGAGCGAAGGCCATGCGCGACGGCAAAACTAGGAGTATCCCTTTAGCGGACATCATTAAAAAACTAGAAAAACTGATCTAGTCGATGGCTCGTTTTACTGCGGTCATTCAAATAACCGGCATCAATCCTTATGTGACGGTACCAGTCAAAATCAGCAGGCCCTTCCAAATTAAAGGCTTTATCCCTGTCAAAATCAAAGTGAACAACCATCCCTTTTTGGCCAATCTGGTGCCGGTGGGCGGTCATCGCCACCGCCTTTATTTGCACGGTGTGATGCGTAAAAGAGCCAAGGCTGATGTGGGCAACCGGGTGGTGATTGAGCTGGTTCATGACCCGAAGCCGCGTGTGGAGCCTATGCCGCCTTTGTTGATCAAAGTTTTAAAGACTAACGCGTCGGCCTATCAAAATTGGAAAAGCCTCAGTCCGTCCCGTAAAAAAGAAATAAACCGCTATATGAACCGGCTCAAATCCGAGGAGGCGGTTAAACGTACGTTTTCGAAAATTGTGAAGTATCTGACCGGTAAAGGTGATTGGTTCAACAGCCGTTTGAAGAAAGCCCAATAGTTACTCATTTGTAACGCTCATTTTCACCCCGTGCCTTGATATATGAATGGGGAGGTCTAGAATCTTTCCGGAACCAATCGAAACAGGAGGCGGTCATGTCGAAACGCATTTACACAGTCTTGGGAGCTACGGGCCATATCGGCCAAGTGATTACTGAAGAGCTTTTGAAGAAAGGCCACACCGTGATGGCTTTAGGACGCGATCCGAAGAAGTTGACGCCTCTCAAGGAAAAGGGCGCGCATATTATGTCCCCGGCTTTTAATGACAGCACCGCTTTGACGGAAGCTTTTAAGGGAGCGGACGGCGTGTTTACCATGATCCCGCCTTCTTACGGCGCGGAAGATTTTGGGGTTTATCAAAACCAAACGGGCGAGGCCATTGCCCAGGCTTTAAAAGATTCGGACGTGAAACATCATTTACTTTTAAGCTCCATCGGAGCGGATAAGCCGGCTGGCACGGGTCCCATCGCTAATTTGTATAGCCAAGAAAAACGTTTGGAAAAGATTTCTGGTTTAAACAACCTCTTCCTTCGTCCCTCTTCCTTTATGGAAAATATTTTTTGGGCCATTCCGATCATTAAGGGCATGGGTATCTATGGATCGCCCATGCGTGCCGACTTGCCCATTCCCATGGTGGCCACGCATGATATTGGCGTGAAAGCTGCGGAGTTATTGGATAAGTTGGACTTTACGGGCAATACGGTATTTGAGCTGGGCGGACCTAAGGCTCATACGATGAAAGAAGTAGCCTCCATTGTGGGTAAAGCCATCGGCAAGCCGGATTTAGCCTATGTGCAATTTCCCTATGAGGACGCCAAGAAGGGCATGATGGGCAGCGGCATGAACGCCAAGATGGCTGACATGATGATTGAGATGAACAAAGCTTTTAATGATGGTTTGGTGATGCCGACCCAATCGTTAACAGGCGACCATCAGGGTCATACGTCTTTAGAAGAATTTGTTAAGTTTGTGGCGGGAGCTTACGCCCAAGCCTAAGAAGTTAATGAGGAAGGGCGGACCTGGGAAAACCCGGGTCCGCTTTTTTTATTTCAGGAGCTTTTTGGGTGTGACCAGAACATAAGACAATTCGACTAATTGTTTAATCAGGCTATCCGGCAAAGACCCGTCCAGGGTCAAAGTGTTCCAATGTTTTTTGTTCATGTGATAGCCGGGAATAATGTTTTTGTGTTTTTTGCGTAATGCTTCTGACCAAAGCGGATCGCACTTAAGATTGCTATACCAGACGCCTTCTTCCACCACTAAAGTCGCGAACATCTTGTTGTGGGATTTATAAACCGCGATTTCAGGCCCGAAGGGAAAGGTTTCTATCGCGCCTTTGTGTGATAGGAATAGTTTTTTATATTTTTGGTAGGTGCGGCCGGTGAACGGGGAAGACATGGCTATTCGATGGGGATTTCTTGCAAGAACTGCTGGTTCAAATAAATCTCGGCATAGGCTTTACCAGTCACGTTTACGCCAATTTCCACATGATCTTTAGGCGATTCCATTTTGTTGTAGATGGTCTTGGTGCCGGTGCCGTCAAAAATATCGATTTGCAAACGCTTGGGATTGCCCAAGGGCATATCGAACACCACTTTGGAGTAGCGGGGTTTGGAGTTGGCGTCCGCGCTTTTGGCACTCACGACAAAGGACACACTGTCTTTGGCCTGGATGTGAGTACCCGCGGGCGGATCCTGGCTTAACACCGTTCCCGAATCCAAATCGTCGTGAACTTCACTGCTGATCTTTTGAATGTTGATGCTGGCCGGGCGTAGGGTTTTAAACGCGTTCTCCAGAGGTTTGTGTTGAAGGTTGGGCATTAAAAAGGACATGGCGGTCATGCCGTCTGAAATGAGTAAATCCACTTCAGTAGAGGATTCGGCCAGGTCGTCCGGCGCGGGGATTTGTGCGATGACGGTATTGATCGGCTCAGTGGAATGAATCAGAGATTCGTGACCGGCCCGCAAGTGAACACCCGCCAGGCTGATTTGCGCTTCCGGCAAGGACTCGCCGATAACCGAGGGCACTTTGACTTTGGGATTACCCTTACTGATGACCACTTCGACAGTTTGACCCCGTTTGACGTAGCTGTTGGCCCGGGGAATTTGACCGGAGACTAAACCCGCCGGAATGCGGTCATCAAATTGCTGGCGGTCGATTTTCATCGAGAGCCCCTTAGAGGATAAAGCTCGTTCGGCCTGGCTTTGATCCATGCCGATGATTTTAGGCACGATCATCGGCTGGTGTTTTTTCATGATGCTCATGGCAATAAGACCAGCAATCAAAGTGATGAGCGTAAACTTACTCAGCATTTCTGTGGCGCGCTTGATGAGGGCTTTTTCTGCCGGGGTGGCATTCAGGTTATCGATAGGGTTGTTCATTATTTAAGCGCTCTTGTCGTTTTTGAAACCGAGTTGCCCGCAGGCCGCGGCGATATCCACGCCTTTGCGTTCCCGCAAGAAAACCATCAGGCCGCGGTTTTTCAAATCCTCACGGAAGGCCATAACTCTTTCCTCAGACGGTGAGTCGTAGGGAAGGGTCGGTACGGGATTGTAGCGGATTAAATTAATCTTACAGAGCAAATCCTTACAGTAAGCCGCGAGTTTTTGCGCGTCTTCGGGGCGGTCGTTGACGTCTTTTAAAAGAATATATTCGAGCGTAATGGGCAAACGGCGTTTGTAGGTAAAGTCTTTCATCACTTTGCGCAATTGATCCAGAGGGTTTGAACGGTTAATGGGCATGAGTTGGCTGCGGATTTCGGGGTCGGCGCTGTGAAGCGAAACCGCCAAAGAAACTGGCCAATCGTCCTTAATAAACTTGGTCATGTGCTCAATGAGGCCAGAAGTTGAAACGGTCATGCGGCGGCGGCCCAGATTAAAGCCTTCGGGGTCATGCAGGATGCGCATGGCTTTTTGGGTGTAATCATAATTATCCATCGGCTCGCCCATACCCATGATGACCACGTTGGTAAAGTGCGTTTGAGAGTCTTGTTCCATAAACAAAATCTGGCTGACGATCTCAGCGGTGGTGAGGTTGCGCTTAAACTTGGGTACGCCGGTAGCGCAGAAAGAACATTTCATGCGGCATCCCGCCTGGGTGGAGAGACAGGCGGTGTAATGGCCTGGTTCGCCTTCTTCATCGATGGCCATGGGGATCAAGACACTTTCGACTTGAGCGGTTTGGCCGTGTTCGTCCGGCATCAGTTCCCATAAATACTTGGTAGTGCCGTCGCCGGAAACCTGCTTGGTGTGGAGCTTAAAAGTAGATAGGGTAGCTTTGGTATTGAGTTCTTCCCGCAGGGCTTTAGACAGGTCGGTCATATCATCGAAGCTTTTGACCTTCTTCTTATATAACCATTGAAAAATCTGCTGGGCGTTATGGCGGGGCAGGCCCCAGCTGGTGATCAGTTGGGTCATTTCCTCGCGGGTTAGGTTGTAAAAGTTAATCGGGGTTTCCATCAGTTCCTCAGGGTTTATCGTGGGCGGTAGTCTACCGTAGGTTTGACTCAAAAATAAGTGTTTCAGCCGTGATTTTCCAGGTTCATATCCTTGTCAAACCGCTGTTCTAACTGTTAAATAGGGGCGCTTTTACACCCCCTATGAGGAACGACATGTCCAACTTACTTAAACTCGGATTACCTAAAGGCAGCCTTCAGGAATCCACCTTTCACCTCTTTGCCAAGGCGGGATACAAGATATCCTCAACCTCGCGCTCCTATTTTCCCAGCATTGACGACGCGGATATGAAACCGATGCTCATTCGCGCCCAAGAGATGAGCCGCTATGTGGAAGATGGAGTGTTGGATGTGGGCATTACGGGCCGGGACTGGGTCAAAGAAAACGGATCTAAGGTTCAGGAAGTCGCTGAACTCATTTATGCCAAAGTGGGCTTGAAACCCGTTCGTTGGGTATTGGCGGTGCCGGCTGACTCGAAGATTAAGTCCGCGAAGGATTTGCAGGGCAAACGTATCGCTACCGAATTGGTCAATGTGACCAAAGAGTATCTCGCTAAAAATGGTGTGACCGCTAATGTTGAGTTTTCCTGGGGAGCCACTGAGGCCAAGCCGCCCGAATTGGCCGATGCCATTATCGAAGTTACTGAAACAGGGTCGTCTTTGCGCGCTAATAACCTGATTATTTTGGAGACAGTTTTAGAATCCTCCACTGTGGTTATTGTGAATGCCTCAGCCTGGAACGATCCCTGGAAGAAAAAGAAGATTGAGAACATGGTACTACTGCTCAAGGGCGCTTTGGCCGCTCAAGAAAAAGTGGGTTTGAAGATGAACGTTCTTCGGACCAATTTAGAAAAAGTCATGAAGGTTCTGCCTGCTTTGAATTCGCCCACGATCGCAGAGATGTACAATAAAGACTGGGTTGATGTGGATACCGTGGTGGATGAGAAGATTGTGCGCGAAATCGTGCCGAAGCTCAAAGACGCGGGCGCTGAAGGCATTGTGGAATATCCTTTAAATAAAGTGATTCCCTGAGAAGTTATTTGAAATGGTTGTTTGCTTCAAAACTGTTTAATATGAAGTGGAATCATCTATGCTGCTGATTTATTTTTGAGGGGTTTATATATGAATAAGTTTTATATGGCTGTTTTGTCTCTTCTCTTCATGGGTGTGGTCTTTGGCTGTAATAAAAGCTATACCCTGGCACCGATTCCTGTTCCAACCTCGACTCCGACTCCTATAGCGACCAACACACCTTGCGGTTATCCCGGCTTTACCTGCACCTGGACTTTTACTACAACCAAAACTAATACGCCTACTGCAACCAGTACGCCGACCAATACTTCTTCACCTACATTTACCCGCACATCCACTTGGACTGGTACGCCGACCAATACCTTTACGGCAACGGCTATCTATACCCCGACCGCTCTTCCCACACCGCAGGGCGTAATTGGTTTGTTAAATAACACCACTAACTTACCTCTGGTGGCTTGGGCGAAAGATACCAATCCGAACATTAGCGGTTATAAGATTTATATGAGTACGGATGGTGTGACCTACTCCCTCTACGGAACTTACGCCAAGACTGTTTTTTCCACAACTTTATGCGCGGTGAACGATACGCCGGCGGGAACTACGTTTAATCGTTATTACTATGTAACCTCGACGAATGGCGGAAGTCCTCCCGATAGTGTCCCTTCTCGGGTGGTTCACGCGGTTTCGGGTACAACGCTTAACGGAGGTTTAACCCTGGCCGTTTATTCCGGAGGAACTCCGGTAAATCTTCGAATTACAGGCGGATCGGCTCCGGGTGCGGTAAAGCGGGTATGGTTTGTTGAAGATTTTTCTTACAACCCCTACTGGATGTGGGGTGAAGAAGCCGTGGTTTTAACCACTCCCAATTATGGGGCTCCCAGCGGAGGAGTCACTTATTACGCCGCAAGCGCTCTTTCGTCGGGGGCGACTTATTCTTTTGATACTTTTAGTTTGAATAGTGAAAATTGGGAAACGAATTGGACTTCACAGGGATTTATTTGCCCCTAAGTGCTTAACTTGGTTCAAAAAGTTGGTAAGCCTCATGTTCTTTGGAACGTGAGGCTTTTTATTTTCGGAACAGGTTTCGTGTCAGGGCTCGAATTTGGTTTATCATGGGTAAATCATTCGAGGTAATCTGAGTTTATGAAATTGTTTTTAACCTACCTATTTATTTTTATTTTTGGCGCGGGATCAACCACCTGGGCGGATTACACCTGGGAAGGTGTGCCGTCTGGTTATGGTTTGGCTTGGAGTGATGAGTTTAATGGAACGACAGGGAGCGGACCGAGCGGCACCAATTGGGCATACGATCTTGGCGGGGGCGGGTGGGGCAATAACGAACTGGAAGATTACACTAGCAGTACGGCCAACTCTCAAATTGTGACGGACTCGAACGCGGTGGATGGCAAATCATTAGCAATCATCGCGGCGATCAAGGCGGGTCATACCAATGATGGCGTGTCTGGAAGCTATACCTCGGCCCGTCTGGTTTCTTCCGTTTCTTCCTCAAGCGGCACACCTAATGTCTATGAGCAATATGGCTATATGGAAGCTCGAGTCAAAATGCCTTACGGTCAGGGTATTTGGCCCGCATTCTGGATGTTAGGCAATGATACCAATCCGCCCTCCAACACTGCCTGGCCTAATTGCGGCGAAATTGACATTATGGAAAACATCGGCAATTCATCGGACCAGCCGGTCAATCATGGTTCGTTGCATGATGGAACGGATTACACCCAGACTTTCAGCTTGCCGGGCGGGCAATTGTTTCACAATGCTTACCACACGTTTGCGGCGCTTTGGCAATCTGGTGAAATCCAGTTTTATGTCGATGGAAATTTATATGAAACGCAAAGCTCAGCGGCGCCATGGGTTTTTAACGGTAACAACTTTTTCTTTCTGCTGAACTGCGCCGTCGGCGGCAACTTTCCTGGTAGTCCTAATTCGGGTACGTCTTTCCCTCAAACTATGTATGTGGATTATGTGCGGGCCTATCAAAGCGGCTTTCCTACACCCACGCCGGTGGTGCAATCCACCTGGCGGGTTCATTGCGGGGGCGATAATTACACCGATGGCTTGGGTAACCTTTGGTCGGCGGATTCTAATTTTACGGGCGGCTGGCCTTCGGCTTCGGCGTCTGGGATTTCGGGCAGTGTACAGCCCACAGCCGGTGATCAAACTCTTTATCAATATCAACGCTATGGCAATAGCACTGGCGGGGAAACCGTCACCTATACCTTCAATGTACCGACCGGTACGACCTATCAGGTTACGCTAAAATTTGCTGAAGCTTATTTCTCCTCGGCTGGACAAAGGCAGTTTAATTACTCTATCAATGGTGTGACCGAACAGACGAATTTTGACATTTACTCCGCGGCGGGGGGCGCCAATCGGGCGCTGGATGAGGCTTATAACTCAATCTCGCCGAATGGTAGCGGGCAAATTGTGGTGCAGTTTACCCAGGGTTCGGCGGATAACCCCACCGTGGGCGGTATTCAGGTAATACCCCAATCCAGTGTGCCGACTGCCACGCCGACGAATACCCCCTGCGGCTTTCCTGGCAACACCTGTACGCCTACCATGACGCCGACGGTGACGCTGACGCCGACTGTAACCTTAACCCCGACCGTGACGGTATCCGCGGATGAAAAACCATGGCTTTGGCCCAATCCTTATTACGGTAATGGACCCCTCGCATTGGAAGTGCCGTTAGTAGGTGTCAGCGATGTTCATGTTTCTTTTTTTACTTTGGCATTCCGGAAAATATCGGATCAAACCTTTTCTCAGATGCCGGCGGGGCTGCAGCAACTCACCTTGAATGTTGCGGATAAAAATCAGAGCACTTTAGCCAACGGACTTTATTACCTGCGGGTGACGACTTCGTCAGGTCAAAAAGTCATTAAACTTCTCATACTGCGTTAGTGTTTTTTACGGCTGGGTTTGAACCGGAGGAAGCGGCTTGGTCACGATAGATTGTGTGCGAGGCGCGTCGGGATTGGGGTCGTGGGCGTGAAGTGTTTTAGCCCGGTTGCCGGAATTGACGTGATAGCTGTTAGGCTGGGGAGTGGCTTTCTTGCGAAGAACATTTCCTTTTTGAAGCGTCAACTTTCGGCTGGGCACTCCATCCAATGTGGTTTGGGCATGGACGATCGAGGCTGTTAAAAGTGTCAAGCTGGCCATCAAAATGATAGATTTCACGCGTTAGTCTCCCTGTGGATTTATCCTAGTACCAAGCCCATTAAAAACAAAGCATTAACCGGCGACACTTCTTTTATGGGGTGGCGTCTAAATTTTTGGAAGCCAGTTGAGGTTAACTGGCTCGACAATTTTGGCCGAAAGGCTTGGAGGATGATGATGAAAAACATTTCTCGTTGGTTTTTCGCAGGAACTTTGGCGACAGCTCTGTTTTTAGGATATGGTTTGGCAAAGGCGCAAGACGCGCCGCCGGCAGATAACACGAGCGATCAACCCGCAGTGGGCGCGGATCACGATAAAGACGGCGATCACGGCAAAGAACGCATGGAAAAAATGAAGGAAAAGCTCGGTTTAACCGACGCGCAAGTAGTTAAGCTCAAAGCCGCGATGAAGAAGCAAATGGAAGCCAACAAGCCTTTGCGCGATCAAGAAAAGATCGATATTGATACCTTGCAGCAAAAGGTGGACAGCAAGGCGTCGGATTCGGATATCACGGCTGCTTTGGATAAGTTGAAAGAAGACCGTAAAGCCTTGCAGGAAGCTCAGGAACGCTCGATGGAGAAAACACGTACGATTCTGACTCCGATCCAACAAGCCAAGTGGGTGTTGTCTATGGGCCGCGGAATGGGCAAGTGGGATGGCAAAAAGAAGGGTGAGTGGAAAAAGGACGGTAAAGACCGCGGAGATGATGCCGCTAAGCCAGCGCCTGACGCTGCTCCAGCCGATAAGTAAGACTAAAGCGCTTTCAAAATTAGTTAAACGCCGTCCCTTTGAAGCTGAAGGGGCGGCTTTTTTATTGATAAAACTATCCCTCCAGGCAGGCCGGTCTTCTAGACTAGAGGTGTATTCAAACCGATATAAGGTTTCCTAATGCCCCTATTTGAACTCAAGTCCACTGTGCAGGCTCCCGTTGAAAAACTTTTTACATGGCATACCCGGCCGCAAGCTTTTGAAAGATTGACCCCGCCCTGGGAAAAGATTGAGGTTTTAGAAAAAGACAACGGCATTAACGATGGTAGCCGGGTAGTTTTGAAGATGAAGCAAGGCCCCTTGAGCCGACGGTGGGTCGCGGTGCACAGCGATTATGTTGAGTGGAAGCAGTTTAAAGATACCCAGGTAGAAGGTCCTTTCGTTTTCTGGCGGCATACTCACCAATTCTTGCCCGCCGCGGATCAAACCAGCCAATTAACCGATCGCGTCGAGTATGAAGCGCCGCTGGGCGATCTGGGACACTTTGTAGCGGGTGGATATATCGCGGATAAATTAAAAAGAACTTTCGCCTTCCGCCATCGGCGTACCCAAAATGATTTGAAGCGAATCATGGCTTTTGCCCATAAGGATCCCCTTCGTATTGTGGTGAGCGGCGCTAGCGGCATGGTGGGTACAGCGCTGACACAGTTTCTTTCAGGGGCAGGCCACGAGGTTCAGGTTTTAGTCCGCCGTCATCACACTAAAGAAAATGATATTTTTTGGAATCCAAACGGATCTGAAATAGATAAGGGCAGCCTCGAAAATGTGGATGTGGTGATTCATTTGGCGGGGGAAAATATCGGCGCGGGCCGCTGGAGCGCCTCGCGAAAAAGAAAAATCATGGAAAGCCGCATGCGCGGTACGAAACTCTTGTCTGAAACACTGGCGTCTTTAAAAAATCCTCCGAAAGTTTTTATTTCTTCTTCCGCTATTGGGTTTTACGGCAATAGGGGTGACGAGATTTTGACTGAGGAAAGCCCGGCAGGCGAGGGTTTCTTAACCTCGGTTTGCAAAGCCTGGGAAGACGCGACTGAACCGGCAAAGAACGCCGGTATCCGGGTGGTGAATATCCGCACCGGCATCGTGCTTTCAGCCAAAGGCGGCGCTTTACCCAAAATGGTTATGCCGATGCTCATGGGAGCGGGTGGTGTCATTGGATCGGGCAAGCAGTGGATGAGCTGGATATCGCTTGAAGACTTGGTGGGGATATTTCAATTTGCGATATACAACGATAAGCTTTCAGGCCCGGTGAATGCCACCGCGCCTTGGTCCGCGACTAATAAGGCCTTCACCAGAATTTTGGGCTATGTTTTAAAAAGACCGACTTTTGCCCCTTTGCCGGGTTTTGTGGTGAAGATACTTTTTGGGGAGATGGGTGAGGCGCTTTTGCTGGAAGGCCAGCAAGTAAAGCCGGAGAAACTGACTCAAGCGGGTTTTGAGTTTCTGTACCCCGATTTGGAATCAGCCCTGCGATGGGAATTAGGATGTTTTCGTTGAGTCTTTAGCCAGCTTGTTCATGGGGTCGGCCAGAGAACCCAGTTGCGCGATCTGGGGCCAAATAAAAAGCACCGCCAAGACGACCAAGATGCTTCCGATTCCGCCAAAAACCACCGAAGGTATCAGTCCGAAAAGGGCCGCGGTGGCGCCCGATTCAAACCCGCCCAATTCATTTGAAGAATGAATAAAGATATAACTGACAGCGGTAACCCTGCCTCTCATGGAGTCCGGCGTGAGAACCTGTACCAGGGTGGAGCGCACAATCACGCTGATGTTGTCGAAGGCTCCCGTTAAAAACATCATGATCAGCGACAGCCAGAACCATTGGGAGAGTCCGAAAATAATCGTAGCCACACCAAAGCCGGCGACTGCCCAAAGCAATGTCACTCCGGCTTTTTTCATAGGCGGCAGATGGGCTGAGAGAGTGGCCATCATAAAGGCGCCAATGGCAGGCGCGGCGCGGAGCCAGCCCAGACCCACCGGGCCCGTATGAAGAACGTCTTTAGCGTAAGCGGGCAAGAGGGCGACGGCGCCGCCCAAAATCACTACCAGCAAATCCATAGTGATGGTGGCTAGGATAATTTTGGTATCCCATACAAACTTCAACCCGGCTGATAAAGATTCGATAGATATTTTTTTAGCGTTCACCTTTTTAGCGTCATGGGTGTATTTGAGTGTCCAAATGAAATAGAAAAAGCTCAGGGCGCAAAGAGCGTCAATGAGATAAACCGTGGGGTAGCTGAAGTAGGCAATCAGGAAACCGCCGAGAGCCGGGCCGACCATCGAAGCGGTTTGAAACACTGTGCTGCTCCAGGTCATGGCATTGGGGAAATCTTTTTCGGGGAGCAGTTGGGGCAACAAGGCTTGTTTTGCGGGGTCGCTGAGCGCCCGGGAAACCCCTGTGAAAAACAGAAGAACATACATGAGCCAGACCGTGGGGTGGAAATGAGAAGTGAGGGCTAACCCGAAGGAACAGGCGGCAAAGAGAAGTTGGGTCAAAAGCACGATATGTTTGCGGTTGTAGCGGTCGGCCAGCGAACCGGCGGGCAGAATAAACAAGAAAATGGGCAGCCAGGAGACCAGGCCAATCAAACCCAGGGCGAATGTGGAATTAGTAATAGAATAGATTTCCCATTGAATGGCGACGGCTAGCATTTGCTGACCGAATACGGCTATAAAGTTACCAATGATATAGGCCCGGTAATTGGGGTGCCGCAGGGCGGCATAAGGATCGTGAGAAGTTATTTTTGTTTTTTTGGCGACCATTAACCGCATTGTAATGTTCGAGAGGTAAAATAAGAAGTAGTAGGAGTCTCAAAATCTTGAGGAAACCATGCCTTACTTAAAAACGCCTCGCGGCCAATTTTATTACATTAAAGAAGGCGCCGTTGGGCCGGTGGTCTATCTGCTCCACGGGCTTACCTCCAAATGCCAGGATTGGGAAACCACGCCCGCAGAACTGGCCACACAGGGATTTCAAGTTTACGCCTTTGATATGAAGGGCCACGGTTTGAGCGATAAGCCGAAGACCGGCTACGCGCCGGAAGACCTGGCCCGCGATGTGGACGCCTGCGCGCAAGAGCTGGACCATGAGGAAATTCATGTAGTGGGCCATTCCACCGGCGGCAGGAACGCTTTGTTCTTCGCCACGATGTTCGCCAAGAAGACCATTACTTTAACCATCATTGACCAAACTCTTACGGCAGATCCGGATAGTTGGAAGAGACATCAAGAGACATACAGCGAATACCCTACGCCTTTCGCGGATGAAGCCTCGTTAGATCAGTTCTTGTTAGAAAAGTTTCCGGAAAAAGAAAGACGCCGTCGTTTTGAAAAGGGGCAGTTTTCTAAAACTGAGTCAAACCAATGGGATTGGAATTTTTCAGTTTCGGCCGCGTTGGAAGTACAGCGGTTGGGAAGAGCCCAGGCCCTGCATTGGCTCTTGAAGCGGACCAAATGCCCGGTTCTTTTTATCAAAGCGGCGGACAGCGCTTATGTTTCGCCGGAAGAATGCGAAAAAATCAGTGGTTTATTGGAAGACCCCAGCCGTTTGGTGGTCATTGAAAAGGCAGGTCATGGGGTGTTTCGTGATAATCCCCATGCTTTTTTAGGCACTCTGGTGCCTTTTCTGCAGGCTTACGTCCTTTCCTGACAGGGTGTTGGAATAAAATCTTCTGTTTACCCCTAATTTGCCCCGAAATTCTTTTATTTAAATAACCTTTTCGGTATACTCTCGCCTCCCCTGAACAGGTCGTTCTATATAGAGGCGCTCTGGCTGTGGGTTGAATAATAAAAAAGAGGTTAGAAATGACAGTTCGTTCGGATTTAAGAAATATCGCCATCATCGCTCACGTTGACCATGGCAAAACCACCTTGGTGGATGCTTTGTTCAAACAGTCGGGCGTGTTCCGAACCAATGAACATATGGAAGAACGGGTCATGGATTCCAATGACCTGGAAAAAGAACGCGGTATCACGATCTTCTCGAAGAACGCCTCCATTATGTGGAACGGCGTCAGAATTAATATCGTCGACACCCCGGGTCACGCGGACTTCGGCGGTGAAGTGGAACGCATTCTCTCGATGGTTGACGGCGTGCTGCTGCTGGTCGACGCCGCGGAAGGTCCTTTACCCCAAACCAAGTTCGTCTTGCGCAAGAGCTTAGAACAAAACTTGCCGGCGATCGTGGTCATTAACAAGATTGACCGTTCGGATGCCCGTCCTCAAGAAGTGGTCGATAACGTTTTGGATCTTTTCATCGCTCTCGGCGCTAATGAAGAACAAATTGATTACCCGATTGTGTACGCCATTGCCCGCGAAGGTAAGGCGACGTTGGACTTGGCTAAGCCAGGCACCGACTTAAAGCCTTTGTATGACACCATCGTCAGCCACTTCAAGCCTATTGAAGTCGATACCGAAGGTTCTTTCCAAATGTTGGTGACCACCACTGCTTATAACGAATACTTAGGCCGCATGGCTGTTGGCCGTGTGAAGCGCGGTAAGGTGAAGATTGGCGAACCGATTACTTTGATTAAGCTTGATGGCCGTCAGGTTCCCAGCAGCGCTACAAAGCTCTTTAACTACCAGGGTATTAAACAAGCTGAATGTCCTGAAGCTGTCGCGGGTGACATCATCCTGATGGCAGGTTTGGAAGACGTTCAGATCGGTGAAACGATCGCGGCGGGTACCAATCCGGAAGCTTTGCCGGCGATCACCATCGACGAGCCGACGATGTCGATGATTTTCTCTATCAACAACTCGCCTTTCGCCGGTAAAGAAGGAAAGTTCATTACTTCCCGCCACTTGCGCGACCGTGTCTATAAAGAAGCGGAAGCCAACCCGACTTTGAAGATCAGCGACACCGAGAGCCCGGATGCTTTTAAAGTGGCCGGCCGCGGTGAATTGCATTTGGGAATTTTGATCGAAACCATGCGCCGTGAAGGTTATGAGTTTCAGGTTTCGCGCCCGCAAGTTATCTTCAAAAAGATCGACGATCAGATTCAAGAACCTTACGAAAATTTGATCATCGACATTCCGAACAATTCGGTCGGCGTGGCGATGGAAAAGTTGGGCTCGCGTAAAGGTGAAATGAAAAACATGACGCCCTTGTCTGAAGTCACGACCCGTATTGAATTCTTGATTCCTTCCCGCTGTTTGTTGGGTTTCCGTACGGAATTCCTGACCGACACTAAGGGTGAAGGCATCATGCATCACGTGTTTGCCGGCTACGGCGAATATCGCGGTGAAATTGGCGGACGTAACCGCGGCGTGCTGGTGGCTTTTGAGGCCGGCATTACGGCGGCTTACGGTATGTTCCAATTGTCCGATCGCGGCAAGTTCTTCATCATTCCTCGTACGGAAGTGTATGAAGGCATGATCGTCGGGGAACACACCCGTGAAAACGATATCGCGGTGAATCCTTGTAAGACTAAGCATTTGAGCAACATGCGCAGCAAGTCGTCGGACGAAGCTTTGACGTTAGAACCGCCGACCATTTTCTCGCTGGAGCAATGCTTGGAATACATCCAAGATGACGAGCTTTTGGAAGTGACCCCGCAGAATCTTCGTATGCGCAAGCGCATTTTGAACAATGACCAGCGCATGAAGCAGGAAAAGTCTGCCGGTAAATCGCCGATGAAAGTAACCATCGGTTAATCAGTTGCTTTGGAGTCCGGGGGCGGTAGAATAAATCCATGATTCTACGCCTCCGGACTTTTTTTTTACTCGTTTTAACCCTCCTTTTGGCCTGCCCTTGGGCGGCTTACGCCGGCATTGATCTGAATCCGGCTAACGCCAAACCCATGGTGGCTGACCAACCCGCTGAAGAAGAACTTTCCGACCAAAACGCCTTTGTGAAGCCCTATGAGTATGAAAGGGAAGCGCTGGGCTATGACCCGGATGGTGTGATTTACCGTGAGAACAAAGCGGAAGACTTTCAGGTGGTTTTCATCACCGCGCTGCCTTTTGCGGCGGTCGCCAGCTTTGGATTAACGGGACTGGCTTCTCAATTAGCGACGGGGCAATTCGCGGTGGGCGGAGATTTCTTTTTGCCCTTTTTGGGCGGCATTGTGGTGGGAGCCACCACAGTGGCCTGTGTCTCGGTTTTGACCAATCCTTATCCGCCGCCAGAGTCAAATTCTATTGTGGAACTACCCGGTGCCCGCCGGTCTTTAGCTTTTTCCCTGCCTTTAGCGACTGTCCGCTTTTAATTTCCGCGTCAAATAGACTGTTTTCCACAATTATTTATTTTGGGTTTCACCGGATGGGGTTAGAATAAGCCCCTATTTGCCGGTACCTTTTATTTCGGGTCAAGGAGCGCTTGGATGATGAAACGTTTTTTGGTTTTCATCCTTCTGTTTTTGGTGACAGGTTTTACTCTGGGCCAAGACATGCCGCCCCTGCCTTCGGACGCGCCAGCTTCCGCCGCTCCCGCTAAAGATTCAGGAATGCCCGCTTTGCCCGACGCGGGTGCTCCCGCCGCCGCTCCGGCCGCCTCTAACGATATGCCAGCTTTGCCTGATGCCGGTGCCGCTCCGGCCAAAGCCGCCGCGAGTGATATGCCGGCTCTGCCGGACGCGGGCGCTGCTCCCGCTAAAGCCGCAGGCAATGATATGCCCGCTCTTCCTGACGCTAGTGGTGCCGCTCCGGCGAAGGCAGCTCCAGCCGCTTCCAGCGATATGCCCGCTCTGCCTGATGCCGCGCCCGCTAAAGCGGAAGCACCCACGACTGCACCATCGCCGACTGATTCGGACATGAACGCGGTTCCGATTGATAATGGTTCAAATCAAGCCGCCGCTAAGCCGAAGGCCGAAAGCCAACCCTGGAAAGCTTCTAAAGTCCGCCCTAACGCTATTTTTGGCGGATGGATCAGGGCTAAGGGCGGCAACATTACCTCTAAGTTATCCTGGGCTTCTCAACAGGCTTTAAACGCTTTGGACGCCAAAAAATACAAGATGCTGCATGAAGAAGGCGTTTACGACGGAGAACAAAATAAGGGCCCTCAATTCCGCAAATTTACCTTTGAGGTTCCGAAGTCGAAAGATACTGTTTTTGTTTTGATGAAACAGGTCGGCAAAAAGATTTGGCTGCGGGTTGGCCCGGACGAAGAACCGGCCCCGGCGGATCATACTTACGCTCAGGTGGCCAAGATCAGCGCCCAGAGCCAGGCGGTTTTGAAGATTTTGAAAGCCAAGTTCGGCTCTCACATAGGCCCGCACAAAATGGTTCCCAGCTGGGACGCCAAGTTTAACCGTCAGCGTGAAAGCGCGGATGAATAAGCCGGATATCCGCTAATGTCCCGGCATTTTTTCGCGCTTGCTTTGTACGGCGTTGGGCTTAGCGCCATTCTTTTTTCCCTTATTCGAACCTATTACCGGGTTTGGAAAGTTAAAAAAGAAACCTCCGCTTCGGTTGTTAAAAACCATCAGAAATAAGCAGCTTCAATATTTGTGACCGCGAGGGCCGCTTGACCAGTTTATTGCGACGGTTCATCTTGAGTTTTCTGATTTTATCCGCTCCTGCCTTTTGTTTCGCTTTAAGTCCTTTAATGCAATACAACGATTTAGTGGCGGGCGAGGGCGATCCTGGTTTTGAGGATGGCTCGTTTTATTCGGCGCAATTCAATTACCCCATGGGATTGGCCCTTAATCAGGATGGTTCGGTTCTTTATGTGGCTGACCGCGAAAATAACCGCGTTCGAGCGGTGGATTTAAATCAAAAAAACGCTGTTCAGACCCTGGTGGGTACGGGCGAAAAAAGCGCTAAAGATGGAGCCTTTTCATCCGCGACTTTTTTACATCCACGGGGAATCGTTTGTTTATCCAATCATCAAATCGCTGTCAGCGAAGGCAATGAGGGCGGCACGGGAGATATTCGGTTGTTGGATTTGGCCGCCCAGAAGGTGACCACGCTGGCGGGGGGGGGGACTTCGCAGGGTGATGGCGAGGGAATTAAACTTCTCATTGGCGATGTTTGGAATATGGCTTACCGCCCATCTGATAATTATATTTATTTCTCTGAGCCTAACAACCAAACCATCAAACGATTAAATTTAAAAACCGGCTGGGTCGAAACGGTTTTGAAAGACAGCGTTTTGCTGCCCCATCCGGCAGCGCTTTGTTTCGCCGGAGAGAAACTTTATGCCGCGGATCGAGATTTAGAAAAGGTTTATGAGGTGACGGGATTAGACCCGAAACCGGGTTCCTCGGAGAGCGCGACTTCAGGAAGTAATCCGCGTCCGGCATTTACGGTGGGGCTTCAAGAGGTGGGCAAGGCTCACAAAATTCTCGCCCTGGCGGGTAATACAACCAGCCTTTACGCTTACGAAGGACAGCCGGTTTCTCAATCGCCGATTGTGAGGATTTTTCCTGATCCGGGTACCCTGACTTTTGGCTCAGTGTGGGGAGAAACAATGGCGAACGCTTCTCAGGTACTGCCGCATTTTTCGGGGGTGTCGGCTGGGTTACCAGTCGGGTTTGTTCCCGACCCCCGCTCTGAGGGTCGTTTTTATCTTTCGAACCCCGTGGGTAACATAGTGGTTTCCATGCGGGACCTGCGCTTTGGAACACTTCTGAGCGACGGCATTTCTAAAGAGTTTACCTACCCCGCGAAGAAACCTTACAACACCTATCGAATTCTATTATGCGGCCGTTCCTATTTATATTTTCAAAGCGACAAAAGTTGGGATGGCAAGGGTAAACAAAATGTCACCACTAACATCATGATGTTGGTGTCCAAAAAAATGGAATTGCTGTTGAACACTCAGGCGGCATTGGAAGATGTGCCGGTTCATTTTGAGGTTTTCAATGACGGCCGCGTCATTAATTCCATGCTCTACACCTGGCCCTATTATGAAGTGCCCCCGATCGTTAAAAAGTATGACATTGATAAGGTTGTGATCATGATGGATTCGGGCCAGTGCGATTTAGGCCAATTTTTTATGGCACCTATGACCTCTGAGGGGATTCCGGCGGAGGGATTTGATCCCGAATTTGATTTACGCTCCAAAACCGACAAGTTTAAAACCGGCCCCTTGCACGACTTCTTCGATCTATGTCAAAAAAAGAAACTTTTAACGGTGGCCCAAGACGGCAAGTGGTCTCTTTCTACTTTTGAAAAACTCATCGCTGATCCGGAAGTGGATGAGCGGATTAAAGATTTGATGGGGAAGCCCATGGGGTTATTGAAAAAGAAGCTGGATGACCTCAAAACCAGCTCGGGTACGGCTTGTCAGTTGGATCTTTGTTATTTTCCTCAGGGTTCTTTAACTGGGTTTCCTTACAAATCCGAAAGAAAATTTTGGAAAGAAATTTGCGCCAAAGATGAGGTTGGATTTTTAGATTTAACCGACGATTTTTTAGTGACCCGCTTAACTTATTACCCTTTTTCGGATATGGAAGGGAATGACCACTTTAGTAAAGATGGTCACACGCTTTTAGCCCATCTCTTGGCCTATGAATTGGTTAAAAACAAAATGATTCCTTTTACCCAGTCGGTTTTGAAGTAAGGTAAGAGGGATTGTTTAGCTTGCCGAATGTTGAGATGTGAAAGGCCAAGACGGATGAAGTTTCATTTAAAAACCCTCGTTTTAATTTTCCCCTTATTTCTGACTTCGGCATTCTCCTTTGCTTTAAGCCCCCTGGTGCAATACAACGATTTAGTGGCGGGAGAAGGCATCCGCGGTTTTGAGGATGGCGCGTTTAATGACGCCCAGTTTAACAAGCCGACGGGGTTAGCCCTGAGTGAAGATGGTTCCATTTTGTATGTGGCCGATTGGGACAATAACCGCATTCGAACGATTGATTTGAACAATAAAAACAAGGTTCAAACCCTCGTCGGGACGGGTGAACGGGGATATAAAGACGGCCCTGTTTCTATCGCGATGTTAACCTGCCCGCGTTGTGTGGCGGTGCTGCCTGGTAATCTTATCGCGGTGAGTGAAGGGTTTTATGGCGGCGACACGGTCCGCATTCGTTTAGTCGATTTGAACACCAAAACCGTCTCCACTCTGGCGGGCGGCGGGCAATCCTATGACGATGGGGATGGCCAGAAAGAACTGCTGAGTAATATCTGGAGCATGGTTTATTCGCCCTCCGACAATTGTCTTTATTTTTCTGAGCCGGAAAGCGGCCGTTTTGAACAATTTAATCTGAAAACAAAAGTAGTTAAGACGCTTCTTTTTAAGAATCCTTTGGTGCCGGCTCCAGCGGCCTTGTGTTTGTTGGGGGATATGCTTTATCTGGCCGACCGGGATTCGGGAAAAGTTTACGGCATGGCGGTGACCAGCTTATCCAATGATGCATCCAAGAAAGCTCCGCCCATTTCATTAACTCCTGTTTGGGATAGAGGGCACTCGATTGTGGCTTTAGCGGGCTATGGATCGAGCCTCTACGCTTATGACACCGCGCCAGTTTCAGAAACGTCCCCCGTGTCGCGCATCCTGCCGGATCCGGGGCCGCTTTCTTTTGGATCAGTTTGGGGAGAGGTGATCTCAAAATCGTTCGCGGTTTTACCCCACTTTTCAGGAGTACAAGCGGGCACGCCGGTAGGATTTATCGCGGACAGCCGGTCGGACGGACGTTTTTTTATTACCAATCCTGTTAATTGCGTTGTGGCTTCCTTCAGGGATTTAGGCTTTGGGAATTTGATGAGCGACGGCTTTATTACCGAATTCACCTATCCCAAAAAGAAACCCTTTAGAACTTACAGAATTTTAATGTGCGGCAGGTCTTATCTCTTTTATGAAAGCGACCGTAGATGGGATGGCGGGCAGCTGGAGGCGCCCGGTTCCAACATCATGCTGCTCATGTCGAAGAAATTGGAATTGTATTTGAATAGCATGGCCGCTCTGGAAGATGTGCCTGTTCATTTTGAGGTATTTAACGATGGCAGGGTGATTGATTCACTCTGTTATGTATGGCCTTATTACGAGACGCCAAAAAAAGTTAAAGACTACGACATTGATTTGGTGATGGTCATGATGGACGCGGGACAAACCAGCATGGGGCAGTTTGGCCAGGCACCCATGACACCCGAAGGAATTCCCCAGGAAGCGATGGATCCTGAGTACACGTTAAAGCCGGATAAGGAAAAATATAAGACGGGGCCGCTTCGGGAGTTTTTTGACCTGCTTGAAAAAAGAAAAACGGAAACAAAGGTCGCGGGCGAATGGTCGATGGAAAAATTGCTCGCTGATGATCAGCTGAAAGAGAAGATGGAGGGCCTGATGGGGCGCCCTCTGGGTTTACTTCAAAAGAAATTCGATGAAAGTAAAACCAGCTGGGGTGTGCCGCCACAAGTTTGTATCTGTTATTTTCCTCAAGGCAAATTCCCGTACAAAAGCCACAGGGCTTTTTGGAAAGAGGTCTGCGCTAAGGAAAAGCTGGCGTTTATCGACATGACCGATGATTTTAGAGCCTTCCGATATACTTACTTTCCGATTTCGGACATGCTAGGGAACGATCATTTTTCCAAAGACGGCCACACCTTTATGGCGCAGCTTTTGGCGCATGAGCTGATTCGGGGAAAAATTATTCCGTTTAAAACGGCTGATTCACCTTAAGCGAGGGGCTATTACTCGCTACGTTTAGTGGTTTGAAAGCACTTGCCACACCGCCTATTGGAATGATACATTCTTGCCCTATTAAGTCCGCACCCCACACTTTTCCACACTTTTTGCGGCCTTTTTCTCACCAACATTGGAGAACCAGGCTTGTTCCTTAAAAAACTCGAAATTCACGGCTTTAAATCCTTCGCGGATAAAACAGAACTTCTTTTTGAACCGGGCGTTACGGCTGTCGTCGGGCCTAACGGCTGCGGTAAAACCAACGTTTCGGACAGCGTCCGTTGGGTCATGGGTGAGCAATCCGCTAAGGGTCTGCGCGCCTCTGAAATGACTGATGTTATTTTTAACGGGACTGATACCCGCAAACCTTCCAGCATGGCTGAAGTGACTTTGGTTCTTTCTAACGAAGATAAAACCATTCCTCTGGAATTTAACGAAATTTCTATCACCCGCCGGGTTTACCGTTCGGGCGAGGCCGAGTACCTCATTAATAAGGCGCCGGCCCGTCTCAAAGATGTTAAAGAACTTTTCATGGGAACGGGTTTGGGCACCAGTGCCTACTCCGTGATGGCCCAGGGCCAGATGGATCAAATCATTACCTCCAAGCCGGCGGAACGCCGTGCGATCTTTGAGGAAGCCGCCGGTATCACCCGTTACAAAGCCCGCAAGGTAGAAGCTTTGCGCAAGCTAGACGCCACCGAGCAGAACCTGGTGCGCGTGGCTGACATCATCGCTGAAATTAAACGCCAGATTTCTACCTTGGAACGTCAGGCCAAGCAGGCCGAGAAGTACCGCGAGTACAAAGAAAACCTGGGCAAGCTTCAAGTGCTCATTCATTTAGACAAAGCTTCCAAACTTAAAGGCAAGTTGAAAGACCTCAATCACAAGATGAACCAGGTGCGCGAACGTTTAGAAACCGCGCAGGGCGAAACCCACAAGTTGGAACACGATGAAAAAGCTCAGAGACATCAGCTCAATCAAATTGATGAGGAACTCACCCAGGCTCGGGAACAGGCTTACAAGATCAGCAGCGAAGTAGAAGTCACCCAGGGCCGGGCCGAAGGCGCGCGCCGGCACAAGAGCATGTTGACTGACCAAAAACAGCGCAATGAACAGCAAGTTTCGGAAGGCTTGATCCGCATTGAACAGCTCAAGGTTTGGGTTGCCGAACGTTTGCATTTGTTGGCGAACAAAGATTCTCAAAAAGCTGAAAAAGAATCAAATAAGAATGAATTGAAAAACCAGCTGTCTTCTTTAGACGGTGACCTTTCTAACAAGAATCAAGATTTGCAAAGCAAGAGCGCGACTGCCATGGAATTGGTGACCAAAGCCGCTCAAATGAAGGCGGAACTTGAATCCTTAAAGGCCCAAGACGAAGAGATTTCCCGCCGGGTGAACGATTTGGCCGCTCAAATCGAGAAGTTGGCCAATGAAATCACTAACGTGGATCAGCGTTTGATCCAATTACAGGATGAGAAGACCCGTTCTCAGGCCGAAGAAACCGAATTAGATGGTCAAATTCTCAAGCATCAAACGGCCTTGTCTGAAAGCGAAAGCCGCATTGAAGAACTCAACACCACTTTAAAGCAGTCCAACAATACCTTTTCCGAAGTCCGCTCCCGCTATGGTGTCTTGGAAGAATTGCAAAACAAACTCACGGGCTATGACCCGGGCGTAAAGGTTGTTTTACAAGCCAAACAATCCGAACCCCTGATGTGGCAGGAAGTGCTGGGTGTGGTCGCTAACCTGATTTCCGTGGATCAAACCTACGAAGCGGCGGTTGAAGCCATTCTGGGAAGCCAATTGCAGTCGCTGGTGGTTCAAAACCGCGCGACAGCTGAAAAAGTCATTAACTTCTTAAAGTCTGAGGGCCAGGGCAAGGTTTCTTTATTTGTGCTGGATGACCTGAACAAACTGCAAAACATCGCTTTGCCGGAAGGTTTGCTGAATGAAAACGGCGTGGAAGCGTCGGTGCTTTCGCTGCTTAAATATGAACCGGCGGTCGCGCCGGTAGTGAAGTTCCTCTTTGAACAAGATGTTTTCGCCAAGGATATGGCCAGTGCGGAAGCTTTGTTGGAACGCTATCCCCGCGTGCGTTTTGTCACTAAAGAAGGAGACCGTTTAGGTCCTTTGGGCTTCATTAAAGCGGGATCTGAAATTTCGGGCGTCTCCTTGTTGGGCCGCCATCGTGAAATGACCGAGTTGGGCGAAAAGGTAAAGCAGGTCGAAATCGAAATTCAGGAATTAGAACTGACTTTGGGTGACGCTAAGAAAGCCCGTAAAGATTCGGAAGACCAGCTGTTAGCCGCTGAAAGCCGCCGTCAGCATTTGAAAATCCGTTTAGCTGAAGGCGAAAAAGAAATTACCCAAATTCACGAAACCCTGGGCCGTTTGCACGATCAAAAGGCCGCGGAAGAAATTGAAAAGGCTGAAGTGGAACGCCACTGGAGCTCGGATAAGATTCGTGTGCAAGAATTGATGGAACTGCTCAGCCAAAGCGAACAGGAACAGCATTTAACCCAGGAAGAAATCTCCGCCGCCCGCAACCAATTACAAAACTTGCAGGTTCGCAAAGACGATATCTCCAAACAGATTATGCAGGTGGAAGTCGAGATTTCCGCTATGGATGAAGTCGCTTTGAGATCCAAAGAAGAAGCTGAACGCTATCAAATGGAGCAGGACCAGTTAACTCAATCAGTTGAACAAAAACGCCAGGAAAACGCTCAGATCAATGAGCAAGAACAACAATTGTCTTTGGACCTGACCAGCCTGGAAGAAAAAGCCGGCGGCCTTTCGGAAACTAAACATAGCGCTGATGATAAAGTGAAAGTCATTTCCGAAAAGCGCGAAGTGATCGCGGCTGAAACCCACGCCTGGACGGAAAAGGTTCATCATTCCCGCGCCAAGTTTGAGGAAGTTCAAAAAGAATTACATGGTTTTGAAGTGCAAGAAGCTCAAATTAACGTCGAGTCCCGCAACATCGAAGAGAAGCTTCAGGTCGAGTATAAAGTAGATTTGGATAATCCTCCGGTCAGCCTTGAAAAAGATTTCGACGGCGAATCCGCTGAAAAAGAATCCATTGAACTTCGCGCCAAGATTGAGCGTTTAGGCTTGGTCAACATGGTAGCGGTTGAGGAATATGACGAACTCAATCAGCGCTTTAAGTTTTTGACTGAACAGCGCGACGATCTTTTGACCGCTAAAGACGATCTTCAAAAAGCCATTAACAAGATCAACCTGACCTCGAAAGAATTGTTCACCTCGACCTTCGCGACGGTTCAAGAAAACTTTAAAGACACCTTCCAGCGTTTGTTTGAAGGCGGCCGTGCCGAACTGATTCTGGTGGATGAAGGCGATGTGCTGGAATCGGGCATTGAGATTGTAGCCCGCCCTCCCGGCAAGCGTTTGCAGTCGGTTTCGCTGCTCTCGGGCGGTGAGAAGGCTTTGACCGCGATCGCGCTGCTGTTCGCGCTTTTCATGGTTAAGCCCAGCCCCTTCTGCCTGCTGGACGAAATTGACGCGCCTTTGGACGATGTGAACGTGAGCCGCTTTACGCACTTGCTCAAAGAGTTCAGCAAGAAGACCCAATTCATCATGATTACTCACAGCAAAGTGAGCATGGAAACGGCGGACGTGATGTACGGCGTCACCATGCAGGAATCCGGTGTTTCCAAAATCATCTCTACTAAATTTAGAGAAAACACGCCGGAAGAATCTACTGTTTCCTAATGGGTTCCGCCTCCGTCGAGCAAAAGTTCAAAAAGTTCTTTTGGAATCGGGTGGGAGGCATTCTGCCGGATGGTCAAAAGTCTTCTTCCTCGAAAATACAATCGGTTTTAGTCCTTCGGCCGGATCGATTGGGTGATTTTGTTCTCTCCATACCGGCCTTGGCCGAATTGCAACGGCAGATGGGGAAGGCAGGACGTTTGACTCTGCTGGCGGGTGACCGGAACGCGCAACTGGCTCGTTTTTATTTTCCTGAGGCTAAAATCTGGGTCTCTAGGAAGAATATTTTTTCACGAGTGAGTCTTTGGTTTCGCCTTTGGTTTAACTCTTTCGACGCGGTCATTGATCTTCATTCCTATCCTTTTTCCACCACCACGACATTACTGAGTGTTTTTTCCGGCGCGCCCATTCGGGTCGGCTTTTGGGCGGTGGGTGATTTTCAAGAATATTCATCTGTTTCCAAAAGGGTTTTTAATCAGGGGACTAAAGCTCCGGCTGAAAACCTGCCGGAAGTTCAAAAAAGCTTTTTGCTAATCAAGCGGCTTTTTCCTAAGGCGAAGCTGGATTTATCCAAAGGAAACCTGCCATCCGTTTCGAAAAAAATCGAAGCGGCGGTGGAGAGTTTTTACACCAAGGCTGACATCAAGACGCAAGATAAAGTCTTGGGCATTCATCCCACGCTTCAAAAGCAGGACAACCGTTGGTCTCAAGAAAAATATCTGGAACTCATTAAAGGATTAACTTCGGTCAAAGGTTTGAAAATAGTGGTGGTTCATGGCAAGGGAGAGATGGATGAGTTGGAGCGGTTTCAGAGGCTGACCGCCGGTTTTTCCAATGTGTTTACCCTCCCCAGCGACGACCTTTTCTTTATACTGGAAGCGGCTAAAAGGTTTGACGGTATGGTCTGTAATGACAGCGGCATCATGCATGTGTGCGCCTGGGTCACGCCTCTTTTCGCTGTTTTTGGACCCAGCAACGCTAAACGCTGGGGGCCCCAAAATCAAAAAAGAATCAAGCATCACATTTTTCAAACCAAAGATGGTTTGTGCGATTCGGTGAAGCCGAAACAAGTTGTTCAAGTTATTCGAAGAGAATTGTTTTAATTCAAGTCAGGTGTGGCCATGGGTCTGTTTGACAAATTCAAAAACGGTCTTTTTAAAACCGCCCAGCAGTTAGCGGGAAATCTGGAAACGCTTTTAACGGGCGCGACCCAACTTTCTAACGCGACCATCGATGAACTGGAAGAACGCCTGGTAAAGGCGGACGTGGGAACGGCAACCGCCGCCGCGATCGTCAAAGAAGTTAAAGAGTCGGTTAAAAATGAACCAGCTTTGGATAACGTTATCCTTGCCAATCATCTCCGTAAATCGGTTTTAGGAAAACTCTCAAAAGTCCACGTAGCGGCTAATCTGCCCCACCCGGTGATTATTTTGCTCGTGGGAGTCAATGGAGCGGGAAAAACGACCACTGCAGGGAAGCTTGCCGCGCGGTTTTCTTCCGAGGGGAGAAAAGTTCTCCTGGCGGCGGCGGATACTTTCCGCGCGGCAGCCGAAGAACAGCTGACGGAATGGGCAGGGCGTGCTAAAGTAGAAATCGTTCGTGGCGCACATGGAGCGGCTCCTTCGGCGGTTGTTTTCGATGCTCTAAAATCCGGGCTTTCCCATGGTTCGGATTGCATGGTGGTGGATACGGCCGGTCGTTTACATAACCGCTTGAATTTGATGGAAGAATTGAAAAAAATAGTCCGGGTGGCGGAAAAAGCCGCTCCAGGAATCGCCCAGGAAAAGTGGCTGGTTTTAGATGCCAATACCGGGCAAAACGCCATGAATCAGGCTAAAGAATTTCATAAAGAAGTCGGTCTAACTGGTTTGATTTTGACTAAAATTGACGGTACAGCTAAGGGCGGTATTGTGGTGGCCCTGGCCGTTGAACTGGGATTGCCGGTACGCTATTTGGGTGTGGGTGAACAGGTGGATGATTTAATACCGTTTGATCCCCAGATGTTTGTGGAGGCTTTGGTTCCGATAACAGCCGCTCATTCTTCGTGAAGGAAGTTCTGCATGGAAAGATTAGCTCTTAATTCGCGTGGCGCTCTCTCAAATAACGCTGTGACAGTGGTGGATATCGAGGGTGTTTTGGATATTAACACGGTCAGCGATTTCGAAACTCTTCTTCAAGATTTATTCAAAAAGAAACAATACAAATTGGTTTTAAACATGAAGCAGCTTACCTACATCTCCAGCGCCGGTTTTGGCGTGCTGATGAGCATTATTAAAGACGTCCGTAAAAACAAAGGCGACATCAAGATCGTCAACGTTAGCTCCGATATTTATAAAGTGTTTGATCTTTTGGAACTGCCCGGGTTATTTCACATTCTCAAGACGGAGCAGGATGCCGTCGGCGAATTTTAGCCTAATGTTTTTCTCTAAACGATTTTCCTCGAGTTTATCCCTTCTCTCGCTGCTTTCTCTTTTGTCTTTTCCGCTTTCGCTCTCGGCTAAAGAAGCTCAAATCACCATCCTCTTTACCAACGATCATCACGGTCAAGTAGAACCCCTTCATGTCTCGAACGCGTCCAAACCCGTCGGCGGCGTGACCCGCCGTATGGCACTCATTCAAAAAATACGCCAGGAAGTTGGCGAGAAGAATGTCATCTTGGTAGACAGCGGCGATCTTTTTCGGGGTACAGCCTTTTCTGAAATGACCGACGGCAAAGTGGATTGCGCGGCCTATCAATTGATGCGTTATGACGCTATCGGGCTAGGCGAGCAGGATTTTGACTACGGCAAAAAAACCCTCTTGGAGTACCGCAAAGAATTCAGCCTTCCCTGGGTTTCGGCCAATGTGGTCAGCGGGGGACAGCCTTTTATCCGCCCTTACGTGCTCAAGTCAGCTGGAAACATTAGGGTGGGGTTGATTGGTTTTAGTTCGCAGGACGCTTTGTCGGTAGCCCGGCGCGAGAATGTTCGTGGTCTTATCTTTAATCCGCCGGATGCGGCAGCCAAGGGTCTTCATTCTATTTTTAAAAAAGACGCCGATATTTTTGTGGTCTTGAGCCGTTTGGGTGTGGATGCGGATAAAAAATTTGCCAAAAACAATTCTTATCTCCATGTCATCTTAGGCGGCCGCAGCCAAACTGTTTTAACCGAGCCGATTGTCACCAAAGCCAAAGACGGTTCGCTGGTAGGGCCGATTATTGGGCAGGCGGGCTCCCAGGGGCTTTATTTGGGCCGTTTGGACTTGAGCATTGAAGGCCATCGGGATCCCAAAACCAAAAACGCCACCTACTCTGTCACGGATTATAAATACCAACTCATCCCTATTACTTCCGATATGCCGGAAGATCCGGATATGGTGGCTTTGTTGGAAAAGTACAGCTCGAGGTTAGAACAAAAACCCCTCAACGAACCTTTGGCGGAAGCTTTGAAAGCCGATGCCAATAACGAAGGGGACTCGGTCTGGGGCCAGTTAGCGGCGGATGAGATTCGCCAGGCTTCTCACGCGGATGTGGCCCTCATTAACAGCGACTTTTTCCATTCGGATTTTCAGACCGGAACGATTACCCGGGAAATTCTTTATGAAATGCTGCCCACCGATAATGAAATTGTGACAGTTGAAATTCCCGGCGTTTATTTGCGAAAAACCATTGAATTGGCTGAAACTAAAAAAGGGCAAGGCGGCTTTTTACAAATTTCAGGTCTGAAAGTGACGCGTACAGGCGACAACCTTTCAATCATGGTGGGGAATGAGCCTTTAAAAGACCACCAAAAGTACCAATTGGCCTTAAATGACTTTTTAGCTGATGGAGGAGATGGTTACGATCAGTTGAGACGTCTAAAGTATCGTAAGCGAACCGATGTCATGATCCGCGAGCTCTTAGAAAACGCCTTGAAAACCCGTAAAAAAATCGCCATGACCGATTTAGAAAAACGCTGGAATTTTTAGCCCTAAATTTGGGATAAGTCATAGCTTGATCAAGGCCGTCTTGGTATAACGGTGTCGCTTCTGTAAGGGCGCCGGCGGGTATTTGACACAAATTCGAATGAATATGAATTATTGGATCGAACATGGCTCGAGCAAAATCCTCAACTTCTACTAAAGAAACTCCCGCTAAACCAGTTCATTCTCACGCGCACATGCCGAAGCCTAAAGTCTTATTTGTTGCCTCCGAAGTCTATCCATTTGCAAAAACAGGCGGCTTGGCCGATGTGGTCGGCGCCCTGCCTCATGCTTTGCTCAAATTGGGCTGCGAAGTCGCCGTGGTCATGCCCAAGTACAAGATTATTTCACCCGAAAAATACAAACTTAAATACGAGATCAATGGTCTGGCCGTTCCGATGGGAATGGGCGACTTAAACGCCGATGTTTTGTCCACGCGGTTGGGCGATACTCACGCCAAAGTTTATTTTATTCAAAACGACCGCTACTTTGACCGGGATGGTCTCTATGGAACGCCCGAAGGGGACTATCAAGACAACGCGGGCCGGTTCGCGTTTTTTTCCAGGGCGGTTTTGGAGCTGCTTCGGGCTTTAGATTGGTATCCGGACGTGCTTCATCTCAATGATTGGCAAACCGGGCTTATACCAGCCTATTTGAAAACGCTTTACTCGGATCAAACTTCTTTCAAACAAGTGAAGACGCTTTTTACTATTCACAATATGGCCTATCAGGGTTTATTTCCGAAATATATTTTGCCGATGACTGGGCTTCGCTGGGAAGAGTTTGTGCATGAAAAACTGGAGTTTTATGACCAGGTTAATTATCTCAAATCAGGCCTAGTTTATTCGGACGCTATCAGCACGGTTTCGCCGACTTATGCCGCTGAAATTAGGACCGATGAGTTTGGCCAGGGACTTCAGGGTGTTCTTAATCTTCGTTCCAGTGATTTACACGGCATTTTAAACGGCATTGATTACGATGAATGGAATCCGGCGACCGACAAAGAAATACCGGCCCAATACACGGTAAAGAATCATGACCGCAAGATTGAATCCAAGATAAAGCTCTTGCACGAGTTGGGATTGGAATTTAAGGCTCAAACCCCGGTCATTGGTTTGGTTTCCCGCTTGAGTGACCAAAAAGGCCTGGATTTAATCGCGGAAGCCATTGAGCCCTTTTTAGCCATGGATGTTCAACTGGTGGTTTTGGGTACGGGCGACCTTCGTTATCACGAAATGTTTGAGGCTCTCAAGAACCGCTTTCCCCAGAAATTGTCCGTTAATTTTAAATTTGATAACCGCCTGGCCAAACTGATTTACGCCGGAAGCGATATGTTTTTAATGCCCTCGCGTTTTGAACCCTGCGGATTGGGCCAACTGATCGCGATGAAGTATGGTTCCATACCTTTGGTCCGTAAAACCGGAGGCCTGTCCGATACGGTAGAAAACCTCTCACCTGAAGGTAAAAAGGGCTCAGGCTTTGTGTTTGAAAACTATAAAGCGGAGGATCTGCTGTTTACGATCCGCCGGGCGGTGGAAGCCTTTCATCAGCCAAAAATCTGGAAAGAACTGGTTCACCGGGCGATGACCAAAGATTTTTCCTGGGACGCCTCGGCTAAACAATATTTAGAACTTTACCGGCAAATTCAGCGTAAATAAGCTGAAAAAAGTCTAAGAATGTCGTCCGGTCAGCTGAAAAAACACCAAAAAAAGTCTTACTATAACGGCTATGACAACCTCTTTAATTCAACTCATTGAGCAAAAAGACGACCTTCTTCGGCAGCGTTGGAACGCTTCTATTAAGTCTTTAGAAACACGCGTGGATCTTTTCCAGTGCGACTCGCCGGTATTCGGTGAAATACGCCGGTTGATGATGAGCCTGATCTCCATTGTGGAAAATAAAGAAAGCGCTGAGCACGCGGTGGATGCCCAGCTCAGACCCATTGTTTTTCAATTAAGGGATTTGCAGACGACCCATCACTTGTCATCGGCTGAAATGGTGTTTCTTTTATTTCTGATGCGGGACACACTGAAAGAAATGATGAATGACTCGGGTTTCGGTGACGCCTATCCTGAGAATGGCCGTCTTTCCTCCAAAGACGCTTTGAAACAAGCCTCCAACCTGATGAATCGCCTGGGTTTGGTGTTCTTTGAGAATGCCATGCGTTTGAGCGACGAAGACGCAGGCCAGCAGGATGTTTTGGCCATTGAATATGCTTTACTCTATGAAAGAACCCGCCAAATCGCCATTACGGACCGGCTGACTGGTCTTTACAACTTTGGATATTTTTTAGACCGCCTCAAAGAAGAAAAAATGAGAGCGGAAAGATACCATCGTCTTTTGTCACTGATCATTTTTGATATTGATAACTTTAAGAAGTACAACGACGCCAACGGCCACCCGGCGGGTAATGAGGTTTTGAAAAAAATCGCCCAAATTCTCAAGGCTGAAGCCAGGGAAGTGGATATTGTGGCCCGCTATGGCGGTGAGGAAATGGTAGTGATTCTTCCTGAAACGGGCAGGCACCGAGCCGCGGAATTGGCCGAACGTATCCGCGAGAAAATCGCGTCAACGGTTTTTGACAAAATGGAAAGCCAGCCCCTCAAGAAGGTAACGGTTTCGGCTGGTGTGGCCACCTATCCAGTGGACGCGGCCAACGAGGATTCACTCACTAAAAGGGCGGACGCGAGCCTTTATGAAGCCAAGTCGAAGGGGCGCAACCAGATTGTTTCGTTTGATCCGGGAACCCGTGTGACGGTCACCTACCGGGCGGGCAAAGACATCGACAAGGTGGCTTTGGTGGGCAATTTTAACAACTGGGATAAAGATGTGGATCTGATGACACGCCAGGCTGACGGAAGCTTTCAGTTTGTCATGCCTTTGACGCCTGGCACTTATCACTATAAGTTTGTT